>Ga0114932_10006094_pt1 | contig 10412 bp, 8 predicted proteins | sample 2SBtaG_2_FD_87286 | JGI IMG/M metagenome (GOLD analysis project Ga0114932, IMG submission 87286) | Deep subsurface microbial communities from Kolumbo volcano to uncover new lineages of life (NeLLi) - 2SBTROV12_ACTIVE470 metaG | ecosystem: Environmental > Aquatic > Marine > Volcanic ... | reverse complement strand
TTTAAGAATACTCTTCCAATTTAAAACTTTTTTAGCTTTATTACAATTTAATCTTAGTAATCCAGATTCAAAAAAAAGATTTTTTGGAACAGTTGTTTTTTTCCATGAAGTTCCTTGCCAAAATTTACTGGTAGATTTAACAAGCTCCAATACGCTGTGCTCCTTACTCAGGCTAGGACCAAAATTAAAAGATTCTCCATGTAGTTTATCTTTTGAAGCTAAATTTACAGCTAAACACAAATAACCACCAACTGCTTCTAAAACATGTTGCCAGGGTCTTGTTGATTTTGGATTTCTCAATATTGCTTTTTTGCCCTTTGACCAAGATTTAACACAATCAGGTATTATTCTGTTGTTTGACCAATCTCCTCCCCCTATTACATTGCCAGCTCTAGCTGTCACAATACGAATTTTTTTATTCTTATTTGAAAAGAATGAGTGGATAAAAGATTTAACCAGTAATTCTGTTGATGCCTTAGAACTGCTATAGGGATCTTTTCCTCCTAAAATATCTGTCTCCTTATAACCGTAGTGTACTTCCTTATTTAAGTAACATTTATCACTAGTAATAATTATTACATTACAATTATTATTTAACTTTCTAACAGATTCTAAAATATTTAGTGTGCCAAATACATTTGTTTCCCAAGTTAATGAGGGTTCTTTATATGATGTTGCCACTAAAGATTGGGCTGCTAAATGAAAAATGAATCTTGGCTTAAAATTAACTATTTTTTTTATGAGTTTATTTTTATTTCTAATATCAAGCCTAACATCTTTTATACCTTTGCCAATTTTTGAAACTTTAAAATGTGACGGTTGTGTAGGTGGGGGCAAAGAAATACCCATTACATTAGCTCCCAATTCTTTTAGCCAAGCTGTTAGCCATGAACCTTTGAATCCTGTATGACCGGTAACAATTACTTTTGAGTTTTTAAAAATTTTAAGGTTTTTCATTTTATTAAAAAAATTAAAATTAACTTTAAATTTCTATAAATTTAAATCTTTATCTTGGATATAACTTAAATTATATTTTAAGGCTAATTCAGCTTTACATAATTCAATTCCCATATCCGCTGCATGTTGTAAACTAGATATATATTTTTCTTTAATTATTGTATTAACAATTTCTATAGCAGTTTTGCCTGTTATTTCCGAAACCATATCATTTTCCGTATTACTTCCCAATTTTGTAAATTTACAATAGCCTACTCTTATTAATAAATTTTCTCTATCAATAGCTATTAAAAAATAACCGCTTGGATCCATGACCCAATCATTAATCTTATGATATTTAGCTTCAATTTTTTTTTTTATTTTTTTATTAATTTTATAAAATCTTCCTTTGATAGATTCATCGGTTGACTTGAATGACATTTTTTAAATGGAGTTTTTTATTATTTTTTTTTGTGTTGCTATTTCAAAAAATAATTTAAAAACTATTAAGTATACGAAGGTAGATATTAAAGTATTATGAAAAAAAGGTATTGCCATTGTATATGATTGTAATAAGCCTTCAAAATTCTTTACATACATATTGCTCATTAACCACACACCAAAATTTGTGATAAGAAAAAAACATACAGAACTAACAAGTCCGCTAAACAAAATCTCTTTAGTTTTGAAATGTTTGATAAAGATTCCGATTAAAACTGCTATTGAAAGAGAGGTATAAGTAAAAAACATAGTATTATGAAATCCTAAATATATATCTCCTAAAAACATAGAGAAGACCACGATAAAAAAACTTAAAATAAAATTTTTAAAATAAAACCCTGAAAATATTCCTACTGCCAAGATAGGTGTAAAATTCGATGGATGTGGAATTAATCTTGAAAAGGATAAAATTACAATTACTAAAATTGGAAAAATATAATTTTGATACTTTTTAATAACTTTGTTCATAAAGAGTTTTTAACATATAATTTGTTCTATTTGTAAATTATTCTCTACTCTCAATATTTGCTAATATTTCCTTCTTTTTTATGTCTGTATAAGAATTCCAATTAGCAATTTCCTCGATCGAACGACCACATCCAACACATAAACCGCTCTCTGGATCTGTGGTACAAATATCTTTACAAGGAGATTCCAACATTAGAATGCTCTCCTTAATCCAATATTTAAAGTTCTTCCCATCGTAGAATATTGGTGGGCTGTCTCATATGCTTCGTCAAATATATTGTTTATACTAAAGTTTAATTTGTAACCGTTTGGTAATTTATAGCTATTCACCAAATCAAATACTAAATAGTGATCTAATATTTGGTCTGTCCATCCATCATTTGAATTTCCAAAATCTCTTGTCTCTCCATTAAATTTCGTTCTTATAGAGCTTTGTAAATTTGAATTTGGAAAGTAATTAATTTGAGATTGAAAACTATGTCTTGGAACTCTTACTTTTGCTTTAGCAAGTTTACCAGAACCACGACATTCTTTATCAACAGATGCAGCTAGTTCATCAGGATCACAGGTATTAGCATCATATGAGTCAGTAAAAGTATATCCAAAATTTATACCAAATTTACTATCTATTGGTTTCCAATTACCACCAAATTCAACACCTTCACTTGTATTACGACCTGTACCATTTCTTGTTACCCAGCCAGTTCTTGCATTGGAAAAAAGTGAATTTTTTTGCTCCATATTAAAATAGGTAATATTTAATCCAAGATCTAAATTAGGTAAAAAAGTATCATAACCTAGGTCAAAACTAACACCTCTTTCTGCTTTTAATCCTTCAAAAGTTCCACCTTGATCTGTAATATCAGTGCCACCAAAACCGTAAGCGTACAATGAAGGAAATCTTAATCCAGTTCCAAGAGAAGATCTGATTTTACTATTACCATCTAATAAGTAGGCTGCTGTAACTCTACCGCTAGAATATCTTCCGGCTGTATCATGATCATCGCTTCTCAAACCAAAAGTAGAATATAAATTTTCGAAAGGTCGAAACTGGACATCAAAGTACTGAGAAATTATACCTTCATCGTGTTCTTTGTTTGAACTTCCCCAGCCTAAAGAACCTTTATAATATCTTGCTGCATCAAATTCACTATCAATCCCATAAACAATTCTATTATCTAAGTTAAAATTATATTCTCCTAAAAAATTAAATGCGTCTCTGTATCCAAAATAATTTGATAATTTTCCTGCAGAAGTATTTGATTGTGTATGTCTTTCTATGTGCAGTTTATTATAAGAAAACGTGTTTTTAAACTTATTTTTTTCATGTATTAGTTTTACAGCAAGAGAAGCTTCTAAATTTTTAGTACCTGTATCTTTATCATTAGTTGCCGAAGAAACTTCATCATATTCAAAAAAACTATTAGATAATCTAAAAGAGTTTTCCATTTTTAGTTCGTCATTAATTTTATAACCTATATTTCCTACAACATTTTCATTTTTATATTGATCTTCTTCAGCATTATCATCCATAGCTGAAATTCCATCTGTGTAAAACTTATTCACTCCTAAAAAATAATTAAGTTTATCATCAGCTCCATCTATCGAATAAGTAAGATTACCAGTTCCTTTAGATGCCGTTTCTACTGAATAGTCTGAATGTTTTCCTTCTCTTCCTTTTTTGGTAAATATATTAATTGTTCCCCCAATAGCATTACTTCCGTATAGAGAACTTTGTGTTCCCTTTAAAATTTCTACCCTATCAATTCCATTTTTCATTACATTTTCTAAATAAAAACTTCCATCTGAAGAGGAGGGATCCATCAGTTTTACTCCATCGATATAAACTGTAGCGTATCTTTTCTCTAAACCACGTAACTGAATACCAATATTTCCTCCATGACCACCCATTTGAAACATATTCGTGCTTAATGAATTGTCATCTATAATGTTTGCTAAGGAAAAATCTGATGAATTATTTATTTGATCACCAGTAATGACTTCTACTGTACTACCAACTGTATTGAGAGATTGTGTACTTTTTCCAGGAGAAATGACAATGATAGGTATATCTTCAGCAAATACTTGATTGAAAGGAGAAATTAAAATTATACTTAGTAGCAATACTCTTATCTTTTTAAGCATGTGACACTCCATTATTATTAAAGCTTTAGCTTTAACTTTTATTATTAATGCCACTGCTAATTTTGCATTGCAGAACTAGGCTTTTCCTGGCCATCATTCGACAGGGGACTATACTGGGCGGCGCTCGGACTTAAACTTTAGTTCTTACCGTTGCAGGAACAGTTAATGATTTTCACATTATTCCCCACCATATCAGTATTGTTATAATGAGACTTATCTATTTTAATTAAAAATGTCAATAGACTATGTTCAATAGATGAACATACAAGACAATTTTTTTTAGTTCATTTCGTCTGCGTAGCCTTTTTTAACTGTATCATCAACTCCAAAATAAGGATTTTCAATCAACTGTTCTGGACCTGTACTTAGGCTGTGAGGATCAGCATCTGGTTTAGGCATATACTTTTCTAAATATTCCTTTCTTAGATTTTTATATATTCTATTACCTTCTTCATCATTTTTTTCTGCTCTTTCAATTTCTTTCCATCTATTTTTTGGAAATTTTACATATAAAGAAAAACATTTTTTTATTTCTTCAATTTCATGAGGAGGATATTGAGGCATATTTAATTGGCTTTCTGCAGTTAAACATTTAGTAATTGTTTCAGGAGTAATTAGACCTAGATCTTCACACATTTTTCTAAGTGGTGTCCCATGAAAAGGAACAAATGCATAAATGTTTGCGTTATCAGCATCAATATCTCTATTCAATTCAATTGTATCAAATGCTAGTTTTTTAGTTTCAGTTGGGAAGCCTGTAATATTATTAATACTGAATGCAATATCATACTTTTTAGGTATTCTTAAATTGTCAATTATATCTTTATTTTTCCATCTTCTATCTAAAATATTTTTTCTGAAATCTTCATTTCCATGTTCAACACCAAAAGATATTCTATGTAATCCTACTGATTTTAATTTTTTCAGATTATAATCATTTACTGTTTCGGGTCTTGTTTGCATCCAGAATGGTAATCTAATATCTGAATACATTTCACAGAATTCATCCAGCTCTTTATTGCTCATTCCTAAAAACGTATCTGCCCAAAAATAATTATATTCTACTTTGTGTACATCTTTAAAATATTTCAATTCTTTGTGAACTAAATCCATTTTCTTTTTTCTATAAAAGTTTGCTCCAAGGCCTTTATAGAGTCTCATTTGATCTGGTGAGTTACAAAATTTACAAGTAAATGGACATCCTCTTATTGTTTCAATTGGTATCATTTTATAAATTTTACCTGCCATAGGTCTGTAAAGTCTATTTTCTTCAAATAATGAAATGTCTATAATTGGATTTACATTCACATCTACTGGCTTTGAAATTGAATTCTTTTTAAAAAGTTTGCCATCTTTCTTAACCCATAAATTAGTAACATCAGAATAATCTTCTTTATTTTCAATTTTTTTACATAAATCTATTAAAGAGTTTTCTCCCTCTCCAACACAAACCATATCAACCAGGTCTTGCTTGATACAAATTTCTGGCGCAAATGTTGCAAAAACTCCACCAATTATTACAGGAATATTATTTTTTATTTTATAATCTTTTAATTCATTTAATATTCTTATAGATAATTCCCACATATCTTCAGTGGTAGATACTGCTATTAAATCAGGTTTAAATTCTTCTATCTGTTTTTTTAAATCTTTTTTCCAATCAGAATTTTTAAGTCTAATTCCTTTTTCTTCCATTTTAAAAGGCACGACATTTAATCTTTCAACTTTACTTCCGTCTGAATCTATTCCGTAATCCATAGAATAATAAGTTGTGTCAAAAACTTGTACTTTGTGCCCTTCTTTTTTCAGAATTGCTGAAAACATAGCTATTGCAGGCGGCAGCATGTTCATGCCAAAAGTATTTGGATATATAAATAAGACTTTTATTCCCATAATTTTATTTTATTTAAATTGTGATAATTTTAATTCATTTACTTCATTCATTCCACTAATTAAATACTTCCTTAACCTTTGAAATTCATTGAAATACTTACCAATTTTTTGTTTGTCTTCTGAAAACTCTACTAATACTTTTTTAATCGAATTAAGATCATGTGGTTTTATAAAGCTAAAATCTTTTTCAAATATATCTAGATAATTGTCTGAAATATTAAGGTCGCTCCTTAAATTTAGGACAATATTTCCATTAATTACTGCATTATAAGCTCCTCCTGTGGACATAAAAATAGTAAAAAGACAATTATTTAATAATTGATCAATGTCTTCATAAGAAATTAAAATATTTTTAGGCAGTTTTTGTAATTTCAATGATGTTAAAATCTTGGATATATCTAAATTAGGATGAGGCTTGATAATGAAAGTATAATCAAAATCTTTTAGTTCACTGCTTAATGTTTGAATTTTACTTATAACTTCATAAGACGCATCTCTAATATGAGATAAAGGAACTAAAATATTTTTCATTTCTTTCTCTGCTTGGTTTTTTTTCTTTAAAACATTTTGATACCTCAACGCTGGACCTTCTTTAATTTTATTCTCAGGTATTCCTTGTTCTGAAAGCATTTTTTTAGAAATTAAACCTAATGAAATAATAAAGTCTGGCTTATATTTACTTTGCCATTCAGATTTTAAAGAATGCCAAGGTGTAAATTCAAAACTAGACAAAGTATGGTGATAACCATAAATTTTTGATTTTATCTTCAAACTTTTTATTGCATGTATCAAAGCATGCTCAAAAATCATATTTTCATAATGGTCAAGACAAGTTATAGAGTTACATTTTTTTAACCAATTTTTAAGAGCTGGTGTATAAATCCAAAAACGCAAATTAGAACTAATTTGTTTAAGGTAATTTCTTTCTTCATGTAACAAAAAATCATCTGTATTAATACCTGGATAGGGTAAAGTATTTTTGTAAAGCGATGCCGTTTTAAAAAAATTCTTAGTACATGATATATAATCAATTATGTTTACCCAATCTTCTGGAAGAAAACATTTTTCCTCTCTAATCATTTTAAAGGCTTTTAATTTTCCTAACCAAAAAATTCCAGACCAGGTTAAAGTATAAATATCTTTTTTTTCTTTTTTTAAATATTCTTTAAGATAAGGAAAGTATCTTGATTTTATTTCTTTTTTATTTTTTAGAGAGTTTGTTTCAACATATTGATGTATTAAATAAACATCACCTTCTGGATAATTTTTTTTTCCCGCAGTAATCTTGGCACAAAAAAAACTTAAAATAGTATCAATTAAACTAATTAATATGCTTCTTGCAAAATCATAAAAAAAACTGATAGTACTTTTTTTATTATAAAAAAATAATAAAGGACTTTTTTCTATTTCATATTCAGGAAAGTTTTTTATAAAAGAGTTAATTAATAAAGTATCATCACTGACTATTAGAATTTCTTTCTCTTGTAACTGTGCTAAATATTTTTTAAGAGATTTTATAATACAAATATATAAAAAAAAATTTGTGGTAAGATTATTTCTACCAGCTAGGTCTGTCATCCACCAATTAAAACTATCATTAAATTTAACTCTTTGTTCTTCGGTCCATTTAAGATAATTTTTTAATTCATCTCTGCTACATGCATGTAATAAATTATTTATTGTTAATCTCTGTCCACCTATTTTTCTTTCTACTGACTTTAAATTTTCAAAAGAATCTCCAATAAAAATCCATTTTTTATCCCAGGAAATATTTTCCTTAAAAAAAACTATTTTTATTTTCATTAAAGTTTACTCTCCACCTGAAACTGTAATAGTCTGTCCTGTCATGTAGGAATTATTTTCAGTAGAAAGATTTAATATGTAGGAAGAAATTTCTTTTGGCTCAGCCATCCTATTAATTGGAATAAGTTTCAATCTTTGACTCATTTTTAAATTTTTTTTCATTCGTCTATGAATTTTTGTATTTGTCATTCCAATCCTTAAATTATTTATAAATACATTTCTTTTTGCCCATTTCTTATAACTGTTTGGAATAAATTCTAAGCAATGCTTTGCAAAATTATAATTATATGAATTTTGTCCCCCTCCAAATTTAATACCTATGCTTGAACAATTTAGTATTCTCCCCCATTTTTGGGCTAACATTTTTTTAACCAATTTCCTTTCTATTAAAATTGGAACAAGTGCATTTACTTTTAAAGATTTTATAACTGTTTTTAGATTGGTTTTTTCAAAGCTTTTATTATCTATAAAACCAACTAAATTAATTATTGCGTCATAATTTTTTTTAAATTTTTTAGAAATTAACTTCTCTAATCTACTTTCGTTAACTTGAGTAAAATCAAATTGAATTATATTTAAATTTTTTGATTTTTTTTCTATAAGTTTTAATTTTTTTTTATTTTTAAAAAAATGGGCACTTACCTTCCAACCTATCCTTAAAAAATCATTTATTACCTCTATTCCTATATCCGAACTGCCACCCAGGATCAAAACATGTTTAGATTGATTACTCATATTTTACTCTTATTAAATTTTTTAGTTACCCGCTAGTTTTTTAATTCTTTTGTTTGCTAAAATTACATCCTTATTAGTATCTATAGCTAATGAGACTTTACTCATTTTTACTGTTCTGATTTCTATTCCCATTTCTAAAAATCTTAAATATTCAATATCTTCCATTTTTTCTAATGGTGTTTTTGTTTTAGTAGATGAAAAAATTTTCAAAACTTCTTTTGGAAAAGCATAGGCGCAAACTTGTCTCCATCCTCTTTTAAATATCTTTTTTTTATTAGATGGAATAGGAGCTCTTGATGCATATAATAGTTTATCATTTGGAGTTATAACTACTTTGGGTATATTTGGATCATTGTATAGTTTTTTGTCATCAATTTCACAATAGCCTGTTATAATTTCATTCGGATATTTTTTAATTTCACTAATTAGCAACTTTATATCTAGTGGGTTAAAAAAAGGCTCATCACCTTGTATATTTATATAAGTTTTAGCATTTATTTTTTTTGAAACCTCAAATACGCGATCTGTTCCTGTAAGACATTTAGATGATGTCATTACAACATTTGCACCTTCTTTTTTACAAACTTTTTTTATTAAATTGTTGTCGGTTGCTACAAAAACTAAATTTGAAGGAACTGCTTTTAAACACTGTCTATAGGTTCTAATAATCATTGGAACACCTTTGAGATTAATTAAAGGTTTTCCTTTTAGTCTAGAAGATTTATATCTTGCTGGAATTACAACTATAAAATTTTTTTTTTTCTTCTTATTTTTATAAGACATATATTGAAGAAGAAGCAACGCTATAAGAACTTGGAGTTACAGCTTTTATTAATTTTGCATCTTTAAAAGAGGAATATAAATAAAGAAGCTCGTTAACTATTTTTGTTCTTTTGTCTTTCCCTCCATAACCATCAAATCCTGCTAATAAAATTTTTGATGCTCCTCCGCTTGTTGCTATAGATAAAGCATAAACCAATGTGTATAATTTAGGCATTACTGCCCCGGTCTTGTAAAACTTAAAATTATTTTCCTTAATTCCAACTCCAAAATCTAATAATTTTAGTTTTTTAAATTTTTTCACTAAAGTGTTAGATAATAAAGATTTTGGAACAACAAGTGGTAAAGATAAAGATTTGTATAAATTTGAATCTGCAATTAGTTTCAAAGGATTGCAAGCGGTATAAACATTAATAAATTTTTTACTAATGCATACATTTGTATTTAAAGCTATTACAAAAGGTTTTTTTAACTTTATGTAGTTTTCTATTTCATGTTTATAATCTTTAGCTTTTGGACCTGACGCTATAAGTAAAACTTCTTTATTTTTTATTCTAGTAGAAGGTTGCCATGTTCCCTTTTTTAATTTTACAGGCCTTTGAAATTCTGATCGTACTAAATCAACATTATATCTTTTTCCGCCACTGTCTCTTAGTTGATCAATGGCTGCTAATATTTCATTTTCGCTAAAATGAGTAGATAACATTTCTTGAATATACGTTGGATGAATTCCATATTTTCCAGCTAGATAATAATAAGGATTAACTCCCCAGTTAAATTTATTTTTTAAAGGTTGAAAATGTTTGCTAATTAATTTTAATAAAGGCAGGACATCTAGCTTTCCTTTTTTACTATTTTGTAATTCAATTAAAAGATATTCTGTTTGTGCATTACCTGGACCTCTTCCCATGCCAGTTACTGTGCAATCAAGAAAGTTAACGCCAAGTTCAATGGCAGCGGTGCAGTTAGCTATTGCTCTACCCAAATTATTATGAGTATGAATGCCCAAATCTCCCTTCCAATATTTACGCAAATTATTCACAACATTTGATATTTGAGATGGTAACATTCCTCCTAAACTATCAGCAAAATAAAGAACATCTGGCTTGGCTTCTTTTGCTATCTTTGATACGGCTATAACTGCTTCTGAA
>Ga0114932_10006093_pt1 | contig 10412 bp, 10 predicted proteins | sample 2SBtaG_2_FD_87286 | JGI IMG/M metagenome (GOLD analysis project Ga0114932, IMG submission 87286) | Deep subsurface microbial communities from Kolumbo volcano to uncover new lineages of life (NeLLi) - 2SBTROV12_ACTIVE470 metaG | ecosystem: Environmental > Aquatic > Marine > Volcanic ... | reverse complement strand
CCAACCCCACCAGGAGGCTCGATTTCGAGCCTGAATCCTGCATCGGTCGCACCAGAGCAACCGATCTAGATACATCTGATCATGCACCTCTAGGCAACGAACACATGTAACTTCCCCAGGGTATCGGTCACGCCAGGTTGGGCGGTCACTTCCCATTTGCTCCCTCTTCGCTTTCTAGGCTAAAGCTTGCACTAGAGCATCAGTGTACTCCGTGGTCGACGCACCGCCACCCATATCAACAGTAAGAGCCTGACCAACATGGATCACTTCATCTATAGCGGACCTAATCCGACTGCTAACCTCATGCTGGTCGATGTGGTCTAGCATTAGACAAGCTGATAAGAGCAAACCCGTAGGATTCGCGATCCCCTGACCCGCGATATCTGGTGCTGAACCATGCACTGCTTCGAACATTGCGGTATCCGTGCCGATGTTGCCGGCTGGAGCAAAGCCGAGACCACCAACCAGTCCAGCCATGAGATCAGACAAGATGTCCCCGAACATGTTCTCCATAACAAGCACATCAAATCGGTAAGGATCCAGGACAAGATGCATCGCAGTCGCATCAATGATACGGTCTTCCCACTCGATGTCAGGAAAATCCTCAGCAACCTTGCGTCCTGCTTCCAAGAATAAGCCTTGGGTGAACTTCAAGATGTTTGCCTTGTGCGCGAGCGTAACTTTTTTCCTTCCGTTAGCTCGAGCATACTCAAACGCATACCTACACACTCTCTCTGCACCGAATCTTGTGATGATCATTACTGATTCGGCGGCCGCACGGGGATCTCCATGCATCCCGATATGGTGCTCTACACCGACGTAAAGGCCTTCGGTATTCTCACGAATCAGAACGAGGTCTATGTCTTCGTAGCGGCCCCCGGGTACGAGTGTCTTAACTGGGCGTACGTTTGCATACAGGTCGAAGGCCTTTCTAAATGCCACGTTGATAGACCGAAAGCCTGAACCGACAGGAGTAGCTAGTGGCCCCTTGAGGATGACGCCATTCTGTTCAGCAGAATCCAGAGTGGCTTTCGGTAGTGGATCTCGAACCTCTTTCAGCGCGACAAGACCAGCGATTTGCTCATCGTACTCAAGATCGGCATCAGCTGCCTTCAGCACCGCAATCACGGACTGGGTGACTTCTGGACCAATCCCGTCTCCCGGGATCACGGTAATAGTTTGCGACATCAGGTCTCAGCTATTCTCAGTGCCCTAGCCAAGTCCATAGAGGACCCGGCTTATTTGCTACGCGCGTACCTTGGATTGTAGTTGTATTCCTCCGCGTGGTCTTCACCCCAACGGACAAGATCCTGGAGAAGCGTGACACGTTGAGTGCCGTTCACACGTGCCCGCCCCGCAATATTGAGTGCCCTACGCCACTGGATATCACTCAAAGCATCCCTACCCAGGAGTACATTCGCGACCTCACTCTCTCCGACCACAGTTATAACTCTGACAGCTGCCAGGCTCGGATAATCATTCAACAGCTGTTGGGTTTCTTCACTAAACAGAAAAATGTAAGGGCCAACTTTCGCCCACAGGGTACCTCCACGCCGTAGTTGTCGCGCAGATTGTCCAACAGTCACCACTGCGACGTTGCCCTTAACCTCAGCGCCAAGACGACCTTCATAAAGGTAGTGAGCCTCAATTTCAGCACTGGAGGGCAAAACTAAATCGACCGGTTCTCCGCACCCTATGAGGGTGAGAGTCAGTAAAACCATTAATTTAAGCCGAAACATGATCTCATAGGTCCGTTGTGCGAACGTTATCCTACTCAGCTATATCACAGCAATCTTCGGGCCAACAATTCTGCACAGCTCGCATCAGACACCGTCTCAAGATGTTGGAGACCTTCTTGATAGGTGTAGTTTGGTAAGGTAATCATCGTCTCATTTAATAGGAGACCTAGGTTGATCGTACGGGCCCAACCAAGCCTGCTTGCTACGGCAACATTAGGGATCTTGGCTTCTTCTTGTGGAGTTTCTGAGCCTGAGCTTCCGCCACATCTCGAGTTCTCTCAGCCAGTCCTCGAGCTTGGACTCGAGCGAACAGGCCAGGTAGAGATCCGTAACACAGGAGGGCAGTCGATTGGTCCGGTCGAACTCATACCGGGTGAGATTCGTGAACCAGGTGGATCAATGGTACCAGGATCACGATTGTCACTGGATCCTGTCGAGGTCCCTACTCTCAATCCAGGAGACGAGCGTCTTCTCACCTTAGAACTTTCTCTAGATGGATCTATGAACTCTGGTGAGTACGACACTTGGGTGCGCGCTCGTGGTCCAGAAGTAAGTGCTTTGCTTGCCGTACGATTCACGGTTCTTAGCGAATTGGAAGCAGCGGTCACAAGCGTAACGATCGTAGCCCCTTCCTTCGACCCCAGGGCCGGGGACGTAATCAACCTGCCCCTAGAAGCTCGCGATACGGCGGGCACCTTACTCCAGGGAGTCCCCGTATACTGGTCAGTCCAGCCATCACAAGCCGGATACGTTACAAAAAATGGACGATTTGTGGGCTATAAAACTGGACCGATGTCTGTAATTGCACAGGCTGGCACCATCTCGGACACATTGGCACTCGATATCCTGCATCGAAACATTGACGGTTCATTCATTGTGTCCCGCACTGGCCGCGAGGTCGAGCGCTATACCTCGGACCTGTGGCTTCATGGGGACGTCCTGTACAGTGGTACGTGGGGCACACGACAAACCGGAACACAGTCAAGTTTCGGTAACACCCTTAACATTTGGGATATCTCAACCTCTGGAACAACTCTTAACACCATAGAGAAGATTTTCTCGATTGAGATTGATGCTAGAGTGGTGAACGACGTCAAAGTCAGGGCAGACGGGGAGTTGGCGATTATCACCCATGAAGGCTCGGATGATGCCCTGAACGGAATCACAATCCTAGACCTCGACAATCCACTCGCACCCACGGTTGTAAGTCGGTTCACAAGTGAATTGGAGTCGGGCGTCCATAACGTCTGGATCGAAGGAGATTATGCGTACCTCGTCGTAGACGGCGTAGGGAACGGACTCCGGATACTCGACATTTCTGACCCTGAAAATCCGAGTGTTGTGGCTCGGTTCTGGGCTGGAGAAAGCTTCCTTCACGACGTCTACGTACGGGATGGCTTGGCGTTTCTCTCGCATTGGAATGCTGGATTGGTAATCCTAGATGTCGGGAACGGAATTGCGGACGGATCGCCCGAAAACCCAGTTGAAGTATCTAGGCTCTCAGAACTCGGCGGACAGACACACAACGCATGGTACTGGCCGGAATCAGGCTATGTCTTCGTTGGTGAGGAAGATTTTGACTCGCCAGGAATTATGCACGTTGTGGATCTCCGGAATCTTTTAGAACCCCGAGAGGTAGCCACGTTTAGGGTGCCCGGTCAGACACCTCATAACTTCTGGCTTGATGAGGGCAGCGGGACACTCTATCTGGCTTGGTACGGAAACGGAATTCGAGCGCTTGATGTCACTGGTGATCTACTTGGGGAACTAGATCATCAGGGTCGTGAGATAGCCGGATTCATCTATAATGGCGGATCTGGTACAAGTTGTAACCGAGGAAGCGGAGATACCTGCACCTGGGCACCACAGGTACACCGAGGTCTCGTATGGGTCTCGGATATGAACCAAGGACTTGTAGGACTCGAGCCACCGAGGTGATCCAGTACCTGGTTAGCGTGACGTCCCGAGTATTGATAGGAATGGTAATTCTGACCACCGCATGCTCACCTGTTCCTGGTGAACGTCTTCTTGTCACTTCAGGCTTCACTGACCAAATCTTCGTACTCGATGCTCGTACTGGGCGAGTGACTGATTCTTTGTCACTAGACCGTCGTCCTGGTGAGCGCGACGAGCCTCACTCTGTCACCGTCTCTCCAGACGGATCCCATTTCTATGCGACCCTGTCACATGGCGAACCATCTTTTTGGAAATACGAATCAGACGGACTGCGTTTGGTCGGCAGGTTAACCCTACCGGCCAATGGAGCCTCCCGCGTCCGATTGAGTCCTGACGGGTCAATTGCAGCGATTCCTGACTATTGGCTAAGCGGTGGGGGAGCGACAAGTCGGGTGGCCTTTGTACGGACTGATGACCTGACCGTTCTGGCAAACCCCAAGCTATGCCCAGCACCTCATGATGCAGTCTTCTCACCAAGCGGAGATCGTGTAGCAGTGATTTGTCCGCTCAGTGATGAGTTGGTAATCATAAAAACTGACGGATTTGTTGAAATTAACCGCTCTAAAATCGGAGAGACCGGAGACAGGCCCTTAAATGCCGCCTGGATGGCCGAAGGAAAAAACCTTCTAGTGGCGTTGGCTAATGGGAGTAAACTCCTGAAACTAGAGATCAGTGAGGACATTCGTGAAAGCTCTCAAGTAATCACCGGTACCCAACCAGCTCAGTTAGCAGTCGCTCCTGGCGGATCACCTGTAGTTGTCGCAAACAGAGGTTCTGGTTCCATAACGATTACAACTTCGGACGGCACCAGGTCTACTGAAATCGAGCTACCTGGGCCGCACCCACATGGCGTCGCATTCGGTCAGGACCCAACCGTAGTGTACGTGACGTACGAGGGAGACACACGGACACTCGGTGGAGTCGTAGCAATCGATGTGGACACTGGAGCGATTCTTTGGCGAACTGAAGTAGGAAGCTTCACTCTCGGCGTGGCTGTATTGCCTTAGCCATCACTTACTTCGCCAGAAGAACTATCGGGCTCATCCCCCGACAACGAGTCCCGCGAGGTCTCTGTCTGATCTAGTTCAAGCGAACACGAGTTCACACAATAGCGCAGGCCAGTCGGTTGCGGACCATCAGGAAAGAGATGGCCGAGGTGTCCACTACACCGCGAGCAATGTACCTCGGTCCTGGCCATAAAGAGTGAATTGTCCGTCTCAGTTGCGACCGCATCGTTGTCGACTGGTTCAAAAAAAGAGGGCCAACCTGTACCCGAATCATACTTCGCAGAAGCTGTGAACAAAGGTGATCCACATCCTCTACACCGATAGATTCCAGGCCGCTTTTCATCCCAGTACTTTCCTGAAAAAGCCGCTTCGGTACCCTGCTCTCGGAGAACTCTGTATTCCTCACTGCTAAGGAGTGCTCTCCAATCCGCATCAGTTTTAGGGCTTCCATCATCCATGTTATCCACTCCACAAAAGTGGGCTCGTTGAGCCTTCCATAGATTCGGGGATCCATCAATAACCACAGAAAGCTTATGCTGACCATTGACATTGGGCACCTTGGGGCTCCGATTGGCCGGTTCTCCAAGCAAACCAGGAGTACACAATGAGCGACACTCCACTGCGTCCCACACGGTGGGACGATATCCCTCTGGAAACTGTAACAGACACCATCAAGCGCCGACTATTCTCGGGAGAGCGCATGATGCTCGCTCATGTGCATCTAGATAAGGGTGCGATCGTACCCATGCACTCTCATGAGAATGAGCAACTCACATGGATCATCGAGGGGGCCCTGCGTTTCTGGATTGGGGAAGAAGGCTCTGATGATTTCCAAGAGATGGTCGTCTCAGCAGGTGAAACTCTCTATATACCATCAAACGTTCCTCATAAAGCTGAGGCCCTCGAAGACACATTTGATGTAGACGTCTTCTCCCCGCCCCGCCAGGATTGGCTGGACGGCACAGATACTTATTTCGATCGAAAGTGATATGGACCTAGGAATCCAAGACAAAACAGCACTTGTATGTGGCTCCAGTCAGGGCCTAGGAAGAGCGATTGCCCATGCACTCGCAATGGAGGGAGTTCGCCTAGTGATCAACTCCCGATCAGCCGACAAGCTTGCTAATGTCCAGGCCGAAATCGTAGAGGCTACAGGGGCGAACGTTGCTAGTATCGCAGCCGACCTCACAGATCCCGAAGGAGTCAACTCACTCGTAGCTCAAACCGAAGAGGCTTTTGGAAAGATCGATGTATTGGTCACCAATACTGGGGGACCACCAGCCGGTCCATTCGAATCGCACTCATCCGAAGTATGGAGACATGCGATTGCTCAGAACTTCGAGAGCGTCGTGAATCTGGTCCGTTCGGTTTTGCCAGGCATGAAGGAGAACAAGTGGGGTCGGATCGTGAACGTGACATCGATCTCGGTTAAACAACCAGTCGATGGTCTGATCCTATCAAATGCGATTCGGGCAGGAGTTACAGGCTTTGCGAAGACTATCTCAAACGAAGTCGCCCCATTTAATGTGACAGTAAACAATGTCCTCCCGGGATATACCCGGACAGAGAGACTGATTCATCTAGCAGAAGTCGTGGCAGAGCGTGATGGTGTTAGCTTGGAAGGCGCTTACCAAGGCTGGGAACGCGAGATTCCCATGGGTCGCCTCGCAGATCCGGATGAACTGGCTGCGGTTGTGGCCTTCTTGTGTTCAGCGCAAGCATCTTACGTTACTGGACAATCAATTGCCGTCGATGGCGGCTGGATAAAGGGGCTCGTCTGATGGGTGCCGTTGGATTCCAAGAAGCTGAGTGGATCTGGAGAGATGGTGAGTTTGTCCATTGGGAAGACGCGAACCTACATCTCCTTTCAACAGCTGTTCAATTTGGCACTTCGGTGTTTGAAGGAGTCCGAGCTTACGAAACTGACAAAGGACCAGCACTTTTCAGGCTCAACGCCCACATAAGGCGCCTGATGGACTCGGCAAAGATTTACCGGATGGTACCAGATCATCCAGTAGATCTGATTAAAGCCGCATGCCTAGACACCGTGAGAAAGAACGAACTCACAAACGGCTACATCAGGCCTATGGTACTGCGTGGTTATGGGTCCCCGGGAATCAACCCATTTGGGAGTCCTATAGAAACATTTATCGCAGCGTGGCCGTGGGGTACCTACCTCGGAGAAGAAGCACTAAAGAATGGTGTAGATGTGTGCGTTTCTTCGTGGCAACGTGCACTTCCTAACACGTATCCATCACGAGCAAAAGCTGGCGGCCATTACCTCAGTGCCCAACTCATGAAGATGGAAGCTGTGGAGAACGGGTACGGAGATGCGATCGCTCTTGGGCCTGATGGACTGGTAAGCGAAGGAAGTGGGATGAACATCTTTTTGGTTCGCGATGGTGTCATCATTAGTCCGTTCTTGGATGGAACATCTCTCGCAGGAATTACTCGTGACGCAGTAATCACAATGGCGCGAGACCTCGGGTATGACGTGAGAGAACAGCACATTCCCCGTGAAAGCCTCTATACTGCTGACGAGTTGTTCTTCACAGGTACCGCTACGGAAGTGACCCCAATCAGAAGCGTGGATGGAATCCACATTGGTGAAGGAAAGGCTGGCCCGGTTTCCCTAGAATTACAGGCTCACTTCTGGGAAACTGTGAAGGGGGCCAATGATGACCCGCATGGCTGGCTTACCTACGTGAACGACTGAAGCGCTAGCTCTCTCACGCTACTGCCCTGGTCTTCTCGACACGAGACGCTCTAGGGTGCCCCAGCAAATGCTTCTACCAGTCCGGGCTTTCTGCCTCATCTAGCTTCCGCATTTCTTCACGGAGGCGTGCCAGATCCTCATCGCTAGGTTCTGTAACCGGCACATATTCACCAGGTACACTCCCGCCTCTGGCGAGCATCCCCAGCAGCATTCCCGCCCCCAGAATTGCGACAGCAGGTAAAAGATAGCCGACCAAATTGAACCCCTCGGGTGGCGGTGCCAGTAGAACCGTTGTCCCGAAATCAGCTACGAATCCAGCCTCAACTGCCTCGACTGTCTCTCCACTCTCCAGCGCATCACGGATGCGTTTGGACCACACAGGCGATACGCCACACTGCATCTGGAACTGGCATGAATGTAGGTCTAAGCCACAGCCACAGTTGCACTTGAGTTCGGACTCAAGGCCGAGAAGCTTGTCCCCCAATTCACCCTCATGGTAGTGACCTCCAAGAGGTGCATTCGGGTCAAAACCCGCGTGTGAAGGACCTGTTGATTGACCCCGTACAGGAGCTACAAGAAGCAGCCCTGAAAAGATTAATATCACCGACTTGAGCATCATGTTCTTCGTCATTTCTCTGACTCCAGGCCTACCCGAATCTTGATACATATTTTCTGCATCCCCACAAACCTTGAATTTAGTTACCCCGTGCCCCTGAATCCGCACTCCTCGGATCTGGGGCACCAATTCGTTCACCGGTAGCCAAATCAACACCAATTGAATTGGCAGACCCCTGCCTACCCCCTACTTGAACAATATGTCCCATCTGTTCAAGCTGAGATTGTACTTGTGATGAAATACCATTGGATTCTACCCGTATTCGATCGGGCAACCACTGATGGTGAATTCGTGGAGCAGCTACTGCATCCGAAATACTCATTCCGAAGTCCACCATATTTAGAATAAGCTGCAGTGTGGTGTTGATGATGGTACGCCCTCCTGGTGTTCCAATCACTGCAACCAGCGCTCCATCTTTGGCTAATATGCTGGGTGACATTGAAGACAGCATGCGCTGTTGTGGTCGGGCAAGATTTGCAGCCGTGCCTATCAACCCGCTTTCATTCGTCAGCCCAGGGCCGGCGTTAAAGTCACCCATCTCATTATTCAGCAAAAAGCCGGCCCCTGGGACCACAATCCCAGATCCATAGCCAGATTCCAGGGTATATGTGACCGAGACTGCCATGCCATCCGCATCAACTACAGAGTAGTGCGTTGTCTCAGGACTCTCAGGAGGCATCTCTACATCGGTCGGATGGGAGATCGATGCGCGTTCAGAATCAATATTTCTACGCAACCAAGTCGCATGTTCCTTGCTCGTCAATCGCTGCACAGGGACATCGCTAAAATCAGCATCGGCAAGAAATTGAGCGCGATCCCGATAAGCCCTGCGCATAGCTTCTGCGAGATGGTGAACATACTCAGCACTATTGTGGCCCATGCCTGGAAGATCATACGCTTCCAGAATGTTGAGCATGGTCACAATGGCGACTCCACCTGAACTCGGTGGGGGCATTGAGATAACGTCGTACCCGCGGTATGTGCCCTGGATTGTAGCTCTCTCTCTTGCTTGGTACCGAGACAAGTCTTCTAGGGTGATCAGCCCTCCCCCACGACGCATCTCAGCCGCTATGAGGCTCGCGGTCTCGCCCTGATAAAACCCGTCTCGGCGATCATCCCGAATGCGCTCAAGAGATTTTGCCAGATCAGGCTGACTCCAGCTCTCACCTACTTGGTAGGGCGTGCCACCTTTGGTAAAAGCACTAACAGTAGCTTCGTAAGAGCTCCTGCTTGCGAAACGTGCGATCGAACCTGCTAGAGACTCACTCAATTCAAATCCATCCCCAGCTAAGTCAATCGCAGGTTGAACCAAATCTGCCCAAGCAGCTACCCCATAGAGTCTATTAGCCTTATCAAAGCCAGCCACTGTTCCCGGAACCCCCACGGCTTTATATGACCTGTGATGAACCTCAGAAGAGTATTCTCCACTTTCATCGAGCCACATTTCAGGGTGTGAAGCAAGCGGCGCTTTTTCCCTGAAATCAATGGCCGTAGACTGTCCGTTGGGAAATCGGATGACCATGAAACCACCACCACCGATGTTTCCGGCTGTCGGATGAGTGACCGCAAGAGCGAAGCCAGTAGCGATTGCGGCGTCAACTGCATTGCCTCCCGAGGACAGGACATCCGCCCCAACCTGACTCGCGACCCATTGCTGAGAGGACACCATTCCTGCTTGAGATCGGACCGACTCGACCTGCTGAGTCGAGATTTTGGACGGCGCGACAGCAAGGGTAGCAACAAAAGCGAACAGAACGGCACGCCAACGGATACTTAGCATATCTACCTCGAAGCGGGACTCCTAATGGGCATCATATGCTTGAAGATCCGACCAACGGGGCTTTAGCGCTAGATTGCCGGCAGCCGAGTCACCAGTTACTTCATTGCCCTCCAATACCTGAGGGTGGCCGTACACAAGATCGAGGTGAGATGACAATCAAGAGACGGGACTTCCTTAAGAAGGCTGGTGCGGGTGCAGGGCTGGCGACACTTGGTGCATGTGGCGGTGGTGAGGACACAGCGGCAGCAGTTGATGGAGGAGTGAGCGGCCCACGTGTAGAGTGGAGGCTTGCTACGAGCTATCCCCCCAGTGTCGATATCCTCTACGGAGCAACGGATCGACTGGCCGAACAGGTTTCAGCGGCGACGGGTGGCAACTTCACGATTCGTGTTTATGCACCAGGGGAAATCGTACCTGCTCTCCAAGTCATGGACAGCGTCATGCAGGGTACGACTCAATGTGGGTTCTCCCCTGGGTATTACTATACTGGCAAACACCCGGCGCTGGCCTTCGACACGACTGTCCCCTTCGGATTTGATCCGCGCCAACAATTATCATGGCTTACCCGTGGAGGTGGGCTAGAGCTGGTCAATTCAAT
>Ga0114932_10006092_pt1 | contig 10412 bp, 8 predicted proteins | sample 2SBtaG_2_FD_87286 | JGI IMG/M metagenome (GOLD analysis project Ga0114932, IMG submission 87286) | Deep subsurface microbial communities from Kolumbo volcano to uncover new lineages of life (NeLLi) - 2SBTROV12_ACTIVE470 metaG | ecosystem: Environmental > Aquatic > Marine > Volcanic ... | reverse complement strand
TGTGAAGCACAGCTATTTTAAACAAATAATCCCCTGATTGAACAATATATTTATTGCCAGATGCCTCTGCTAAAACAGGAGTAGGTACTGGAGTAGATGTCACGATAACGACTGCAGTAGTAGCCATTTCGGCGACACCTTCATAATGAAAATGCGCAGTCTCATCTAGTGTTCCATCTAAATTTTTTGTAGAAACAACATAATCACCAGTACCATTATAATCAACTGTGATTGACTGGATGCTGTCTACATAATCATGCTCTAGAGTAATACTAACACCAGACCCTCCTGACACCAAGGATTGCAATTGCGAAGTGGAAATATGACCGACATGACCTTTAATTCCTGACCAAAAATCGATGCCTGCGTCTATCTTAGTGACCTTTATAGGAGCAGTACTATACATACGAATAGATGACACAGTATCATGACCAATTTGATTGTCCATAAAGTCAGAATCGTCGCTGCCAAAAAACTCACTCTCCCCACCATAATTAGGTAAGGAATACAAATATACAGCAGTATGTGGTCCCACGCGAATAGACGACACAGCATCATCTCCTATTGCATTTCCAGACAATAGTACGTCATCCACCCGAATCACTTCCTCAATTCCATTATAATTAGAGTGCTCATACATTTTAGCCCAAACCTGATATATTTCGGAAATTCCTGAACCTGTCTCACAGACATCACCTTCACTTGTCCCCCATGTATCTTCCTGGTAAGGATTGTAAACAAGCGGACAATTGTCTCCCTCATCTGGTATACCATCAAAATCTACAGTAAGATCAGGAGAACATTTGTCGCCTCTTCCATCTTTGTCTTCTAATACTACTAGACGAACCTCATCGTCCAATTTAGGAGCAGTGGAAAATTCAATTTTTTTTCCATCAGAACTCCATGTGTAATCAGTGCCTGATACATTTATAATGCCACCGACATAAACTCGAGTAGTACTTTTATCTAAAGGGGCCCATAATGGCTCAAATGATGTTTTCCATTTGTCTCCATACCCTAATATAAATGCACTAACATTATCTCTCTGGTCTGCGTTACTTACGTAGACACAATTGTCCGAGCTATCAAGCACTCCATCATCATCAGAATCTACAGCAGCATAGGCAACATTAAACAATAAGCAAATGCTTAGAAGACCTAATAGACAAGCTGCCATAAACAGCTTACTGATTCTATGGAGTAAATACACCTTATCAAAACCCATAATTTGCACAAAAATACAATGTATAAAAGACTCTATAATTACAAAAAAGACTTGTCATTTACTTTTATAACACAGTTTTGCCAAATAATGAAGAAAACACCATCTGTGTAAACACCTAAATTTGACCAGTCTCAGTGTACTCATAATCTATATTAAATAAAAGATGAAACTCGGTTTAATCAACCAATGACTACATGATCCTTTAGATTTACAGAGAAATACAGAAGAATTATCGTAGGACAATCGTCAGAATAGTATCATGCAACAAGTGAAATTTGTGCTTTAATCACATTGTCACAAATACATAGAAAAATTGTTTACCCTTTTCTCCTATTTTGTAAGGTTTGAGAGCTAGCTCGCTAGCTCTCAAACCTTTTAAGTATCAGATAATAATTCCCAAGAAAGTTTGGGTGGACTATCCACACAGCGCCACTACTATATAATTTCTAACATACTTATTATATGAACAGTTATATGAACAGCAAAACAATGCCTGAGAATACACCGAAGTATGCCCATACAGCTAATTCAGCTGGGACAATTATGCTCGCATTTGTGTTTGCAAACTTGCTAGGATTAGTCCGCCAAGTGATTATCAATCGCACATTTGGCACCAGCCCTATTCTAGATGCTTATTTCGCTGCCTTCAGAGTGCCAGATTTAATATTTCATGTAATTGCAGGAGGTGCTCTCGGATCCGCTTTTATCCCAACTTTTACCAGCTTACTTGCAAGAGAAAGTAAAACACAAGCTTGGAAACTTGCTAGCGCAGTGATTAATTGGCTGTTCATTGTATCAACTACTTTTGCTGGCGTAGCTGGATTATTTGCTCCATGGCTCACACAACAATTTTTAGCACCTGGATTCTCACAAGAACAAATCTCCGTTGTTGTAACGCTAATGCGAATTATGTTAGGTTCTACAGTAATCTTTGGTGCTAGCGGTCTCTTAATGGGTATACACCATTCCCATCAACATTTCCTTAGCCCAGCTTTAGCCCCAATACTGTATAACGCTGGCATTACAGCAGGAGCCATACTACTGACCCCAAAGTGGGGAGTGTATGGATTAGCATACGGAGTATTGATTGGAGCATTCTTCCATTTAGCGATCCAAATTCCTAGATTAATAAAATATTCTGGCAAATACACATTTACACTAGGAATACACAACCAATTCGTTAGGACTGTCGGACGCCTAATGTTACCTAGGACTATTGGATTGTCGATATGGCAGATCAACTTTTGGATCAACACAATAATATGCTCTGGATTACCACCTGGCAGTCTTTCTGCTCTAGTAATTGCCTTTCAAATTTTTACATTTCCACAAGCTGCAATAGCTCAAGCAATTGCGACAGCAGTTTTTCCTACATTTTCCAAACAGGTAGCTCTAGGTCACACACAAAAAATGCGTCAATCTCTCAGTTCTAGTCTACGTGGAGTACTATATCTTTCCATTCCAGCTAGCGCTGGTTTGTATATAATTGGACGCCCAATAATAGAAATTCTTTTCCAAAACAATACATTTTCTGCTAACTCAACCAATATGGTTGTTTGGGCACTAAATTGGTATGCAATTGGTTTGGTATCACATTCTGTAGTCGAAATAGTGACAAGAGCCTTTTACGCTTTCAAAGACACACGTACTCCAGTGATTGTCGGAGGCATATCTATGATATTAAATGTAATACTTAGTCTTGTATTAGCACGGGCTTTCCTAACTAACAATTATTATCCACATGGTGGCCTAGCATTAGCCAATACCATAGCTACCACTGCTGAGATGATGGTGTTACTCTTGATAATCAGACCACGACTTGGGGGCCTGCAAATTGCCGGCATACTAAAAAGTGTATTGAGAACTATGATTGGTACAATAGCAATGTCAATCTTCTTATATGTTTGGTTACAAATAACAAATATTTCTGCTATTGTTATGGTTCTCGGTGGAATAACAGTGGGAATAACGATATTTTGGGGAGTCACTATGGCTTGTGGTAGTCAACAAGCAAACAAGATACCTATGATAATTGCGCGCCAAATCAAAAGATTAGGCACGTGACAGCCCAACTATACTAGTCATCCAAAGAAGATTGTTCATCAATCTGAGACTCAGCCTCATTAAGAAGTTGATTGCATCGTTGTGAAAGCATCTCACCTCTTTTGTATAATTGCAATGATTCCTGAAGTGAAAACTGACTGCTTTCCAACTTGCTCACTATAGATTCTAGTTCTGTAAGTGCAGCCTCAAAGTCAAGCGATGCTGGCTCCTTAGATTTTACCATTAGCTCTACTCCTGTGAGATAATTCTTCCAACTTCAACCTCGAATTTTCCTTTGTCTACAAGCACATCTAAGCATTGTCCCCTAGATACACTATTTGAGTCAGATATTGTTTCTGTTGTACCAGCACGAGTAACAATAGCATAACCCCTACTTAAAGTCGCATCAGGACCAAGACTATCTAAAAGATGATCAAACTTTTCCAACGTCAATCGTTTGGTGCGAATATTATTGCCTATGTCAGAAACAGATTTGTTGTACAGATGATTTAGTTTTTGGCGCGCATTCTGTATCGCATTTGTCGGCGACAAAGCTTGCAACATACTATCGATTTCATCCAATTTTAAATTGCTTATTTGAATTTTATAGGCAACCGCCTCTGAAATCCTTACCAAATCTGTGTATATTTTCTCACGTAGTAAATTGTGGTCCGGTGTAGCCATTTCGGCAGCAGCCGATGGGGTAGGTGCTCGCAAATCTGCAGCAAAGTCGGCTAAAGTAAAGTCTGTTTCATGACCAATTCCAGTCACTACAGGAGTGGTCGTTGCAAAAATAGAGCGTACCACATCCTCAGAATTGAATGCTGCTAGGTCACCCACATTACCACCACCTCTACCCAACAATATTATGTCTGTATTTACATTATCAGCAGCATTTAACGCATCAACTATTTCCACAGGCGCTTCAGAACCCTGAACAGAAGTGGGGAATAGTTGAGTTTTTGCTATAGGCCATCTTCTATTAATTACATGTAGTATGTCGTGATATGCTGCACCAGATGGAGAAGTGACTATAGCTATGGTTACTGGAAGAGTAGGTAATTTTGTCTTGTTGTCTGGATCAAATAGTCCTTCAGAAGCAAGTTTATCCTTTAGAATCTCTGTCTGGAGCAATAAGTCACCTGCTCCTACTGATTCGATTGTGCTAGCATAAAGTTGATATCGCCCCCCGGAAGGATAGATAGTTACATGACCATGTACAATTACGCGATCACCATCATTAGGAAAATAAACTAACCGTGAAGCAACACTACGCCACATGACACATTGTATAGTAGACGCTTTATCCTTAAGAGAAAAATATATATGGCCCGACTGCGGACGCGAAACATTTGACAACTCGCCTATTACCGCCACATCATGCATCTGATGGTCATTCTCAAACAAGTCGCGCACATAATCTGTTAATTCGCTGACTGTCCAATGAACGCCAGGAAAACGAAAAGACATTTGCATACTCATATAAATAATCTATAGATATTTCTGTATATATGATAGTAAACCACTGCCTCAAAGCTGTCAATTGAGAGCTATGTAAATGCTATAATGACCCTATGGATAAATACATATACAACTACATTATTGTTTGTTCTGAAAAATCGTCGTGAGTATACAATTTGGTACTGACGGCTGGCGGGCTGTGATTGGAGATACATTTACATTCGGAAACTTACGACTCGTGTCTCAAGCCATTGCCGATGCAGTTACATCACCAGACTGGCTTGACGAAGAACATCAAAACCATGACCCTAATCTGATGGTAGTAGGATATGACACTCGTTTTCTGTCAGATCGTTTTGCAAGGGAAGTAGCCCGGGTCCTTGCCGGGAATGGAATAAAGGTATACCTTGCTCATGCTGACGCACCCACACCAGCAATTTCATATTCGGTGAAACACCTAAAAGCAGCCGGAGCAGTTATGATCACTGCTTCCCACAATGCTCCCCGCTACAACGGTGTAAAAATTAAAGCTGCCTATGGTGGAAGTGCACAACCCAGTCAATGTCGTAGGGTAGAAGTATGCCTAAACGACAATGAAACACGAGCTCGAGGTCCGAACCTAGTTGATTTTGACCAAGCAGTATCCAATGGAACAATCATACGTTTCAATCCTTTCCAGCCATACGCCGAACATCTTCACAACATTATAGACATCGAACGTATTGCAAATCATCCTAATAGATTGCACGTCATATCAGATGCAATGTATGGGTCTGGAAGAAGCTATTTGAAAAGTATATTGAGCGGTACTGGAATAGAAGTTATGGAAATACGTAGCGAAATGAATCCAGGATTTGGAGGCATCCATCCTGAACCAATCATGAAATATTTAGGGGCTACAGCTAGCGCAATAGCAAACGGAAAAGGTGATATAGGAATTATTACAGACGGAGATGCAGACCGCATTGGCATTATGGACAACCATGGTCAATTCATTGATCCTCATCGTATTATGGCTCTATGCCTCAAATATCTTGTTGAACATAAGGGCCTTAAAGGTACCATAGTCAAGACTTTATCCACCACACATATGCTAAATCGACAAGCATCTTTGTACAACCTTCAGGTCAAAGAAACTCCTATTGGTTTTAATCATATATCCAACCTCATGCGTTCAGAAAACGTAATTATCGGAGGCGAAGAATCCGGAGGGATAAGCATTCACGGACATATTCCAGAAGGAGATGGTATTCTCATAGGACTGCTTATATTAGAATTGATGGCTGAATTCATGACCCCAATTCACGACCTTGTGAGTGATCTGCTCAACAATTTTGGTCCTGTAGAATATATACGTGATGACCTGCGACTCTCTCATCCTGTTGAAAAGAATGATTTAGTTGCCCATCTGCACAAACATGCCCCCAACAAAATAGGTCATCTTCAAGTAAATAATGTACAGACCAATGATGGGATAAAATATCTAATGGAGAATGACAATTGGCTATTGATCCGTCCGAGCGGAACTGAACCAGTTCTACGTATTTACGCTGAAGGTCGCAGCAAAGAAAATGTGAAAACTCTTATGGAATACGGTCGCAAGATAGCAGAAAATACCTGACAATTTTAGCAACTAGACTGTTCAAACACGCCGACGACGACAATATATCTCCACAGTAAATAAATCGCCGGCGTAATAGTATAGAAGTAACTTATCTATCCGTTAGCAAAACGCCTCACCGACCTTGTGACAATCACAATAGATATCAACAGTAACATTGCAAATACTAACACAGGTAATCCTACCTCATCAGCAAATCCAGTATCTGGAAGCGTCTCTGGAGATGCAACACCCTCTACTATATCAACCGTTCCTGAAGAAACATCTACATCATTAATACCTGATGATGCTATAGCCTTATTAGCAGTTTCAACAACGGATGCCTCTGAATTTGTCGACGACACGGGTGCCTGAACAACATCAACTGGTTCTGCCGGCAATACCTCAACGCTATCTATAGCAGACTCATTTATATCGGATCCTAAGCTGGATGCCACTCTTGCTTGTTGCTCATTATCAGATGATACTACAGCGGCCACTTGGGCTACTGAAGTAGCCTCTGCATAAACAGCTACCTGAGTGTTACTGACGTTGATTTCTGCTATCTGGGTTGCACTAGCACTAGCCTGAGCAGGTTTGATTTTGAATGCGTACAATCCTAAAGACACCAAACCAGCCACAAAAAGACCGCCTAGTGCCACGGATGCTACAATGAAAGGCCTATTTGAGGACTCTTCTTGATACTCCATGTTACACCTCCCCTAAAGTGAATATCACAACCACCCTAATCTACTTTAAATACTTACAAAAAGACGATGTCTTTTTGTCTGCCTTAGGATGACTGTGCTAAGGCAACTGCCGGGGAAGCAATACTAGCTATTTTACATGGTAAAGACAATTTTGCACAGCCTTTACATTGTGTCATCACAATGTCTAACGATCATAGTCCCCAGCAGACACACTAAGACGATATTAGGGGATGCAATATTAATGCCAGGATTTAAAATTTTCCTTATAATTAGTCCAAATGCATAAACTGGAATCTACATACCTGCAACATGACCTAGCACTACTCAGAATGATTGCCTCTGCAGCAGGATTATTGTTAACAGCTAGTAACAAAAGAGACGCAGCTATTGAGCTAGCTACAGCCATGCAACAACCTGACAATTTGAAACTGAATTGCGTTGGACTAGGTGAAGAAGCACAAGGTGTCTTATACGAACTGTTAGCGTCAAAAGGACAAATGACGGTATCATCAATTAGTAGAAAGTACGGTACTATTCGACCGCTAGGTCCAGCTGCACGTCAACGAGAGCGTCCACAACTAGAACCCGCCAACCCTGTTGAAAAATTATGGTATCACGGTCTCATAGGAAGAGCATTCGACAACCAATCAGATGCACAGGAATATTATTATATTCCATCTGATCTGCTACCATTGTTGCCATTTCCAAAGCCAAAGGACCTAGATATTAGTAAATTGCAAAACCATACTCCCAATGAGAACGATATATTATTGGCACAACATACTTTGGTAGATGATGCTTGCACAACTCTAGCGTTTCTTCGCATACATAAGAAAAAATCTCATAGTTATTCTAAATCTGAGTCCAATGTAAGTCTTGAGAAACTACATGCATACCTTCAGCAGCCAGAAAATTTAAATATGCTTCTTTCACTATTACAAGATATGGGATGCATATCTAAATCAGGATTAACGCTCACATCTAAAAATGCTCGTGTATTTCTATCTAATAATCGCTCAGAACAATTAAGAAGCCTGGCCAATGCCTGGCATAAATCCACCCGATGGATAGATCTTTTTTCCGTACCCACGCTTGAATTCAATCAGTCTGACTCAATACGAATCCATCCAGAAAAAGTTCGCAATTCTATACTGGACCAACTTAACATGATTGCCAGTGACATATGGGTAGATTTAAACACATTTGTCAAAATAATCAAATCAAATTATCCTGACTTCCAGCGTGTATCTGGTGACTATAACTCATGGTACATAATTAACAAAGCAACAGGGAAGCAACTCAAAGGTTTCAAGACTTGGAACCTAGTAGAAGGAGCTTTAGTCAAACAAATAGTCACAGGTCCACTACACTCACTAGGTATGATAGATCTATCTCGTAATCACAAATCGTTTCGTCTCAACCAAATGTTCTATGAATTCACGCAAAATAAACCCTGGGAAATTGTAGAAGAACAAAAGCCGCTGGCAATAAATGATAATGGTCTTATAACAGCATTTAGGTCTAGTAATCGCGCTGACCGTTTTCTGGCAGCTAGACTGGGTCAATGGGAAATGACCCGCAATCCTGACTTGTACCGTTATCATATATGCGCAAACAGTTTGGAACAAGCACAAGAACAGGGGTTCACAGCTAATCATGCAATTTCATTTTTGCAGCGCGCCACTGAACAAGGTTTGCCTGAGTCAATACATAAAGCACTACAAAATTGGGCCAATGAAGGGGTCTCAGCCCAATTAACAAAGATGACTGTGGTTACTTTTAATTCGGAATCCACATTGCAAATGCTATTGAGTGACCCTCAGACCAAACAATACTTAGAAGAACAGATAGGCCCACTAACTATTCAGGTAAGATACGATAATCGCAAAAAACTGCGTGACCATATGATCAAATTGGGTTTGATACTTGAAATTAATGATTAATAGTCGTAATGTAATATTGTAACCTTATATCAATACCGCTAAATCGCCGGCAATTGATAAAAACACAGAATATCATTCATGATTAACATATGGATACTGTAGCACCCCTGCCGCGACTCGAACGCGGGACCTCTTGCTCCGGAGGCAAGCGCTCTATCCACTGAGCTACAGGGGCGAGTACCGGATGTCATTTCTAATAGTAATTATTGCTTATTCATTCCTTATCCATTTTCCTTACTAAGACAGCCCAGCGCGAGGCCAAATGTACCAATGGGCTAGAACTGTTTGTATCAAGGATTGCATCATTCAAATTAGTAACAAACGCATCGGAATCTACATAATCCTGCATATACATAGTCGATTTACCCACCTCAGAATAAGAATGAGCATCGGAACCCACTGTGGGCATCAAGCCTAATTCATTAGCAAATAGAAACGCATTGTTGTTCATTGATGCATTTAATGCACGTGAGTTAAACACTTCAATTGCATCTACATGCGGAGCTATCATGCGCAAATCTGATTCAGACCAGGATCCATGACGACGACTGTCAAATGGATGTGGCACCAAAATCACAGCTCCCTGATCTCGAAAGCGCTCGACTGTATCTAGAGGGTCAAGTCCATATGGAACTTCCTTCTCAACAAATAGAGCTATTAGTTCACCTTTGGTTGTCATAATCTCTACGCCAGGAATTATCAGGTCTGGTGCAAGCGACGCCATCTCAAAAGCACCTTTAGTAGTGTTATGATCTGTCACACAGAGACGATTTATACCACGCTCATGACAAACTTCAATCAACCGTTTGGGACGCATCAAACAATCTTTAGAATAATGCGTGTGACAATGAGTTTCTATCCTAATATCATTTATCATAAATAAGACAAAGTATACCTTTTACAAGATGGTAAAATTACTCTATTCTTATACTAGATGTTTTGTCAATTGTGACTCAAATGGTCAAATAAATATCTATGCTAAATAGAAACAAAGAGCAAATATACCTTTATAGCAGCCTAATCATACTGACGCTTATATCTGCAACGATCTTCGGCTACGCTACCATGGGAGTGCCAACAAATATCTCAGCGCTAGCTGATGGAATATTAGTGTTATTACTGATACCAATCATTATCTTTGCCGGACTTACATTAATATTCCTTCTAGTATTATCTTACTATCTGGGACGATTATACAACTCTGTAAACTCTCTATTAGACAATTTGCAAATATTCACCAAAAAAGCTAATAGATCAGCTAAAAGATATATTCAAAAAACAAGCACCCTAATAAACCAGTTTAACCGAATAATACAAATCCCCTCAAATGCTATGGGATACTTGAGAAGACAATTTACCAATTTATTTTAGGTATATAGTGAATAATCTCAGAAAACAAACGGTACTCCTATCTGGTATAGTCGGCGCTT
>Ga0114932_10006089_pt1 | contig 10416 bp, 8 predicted proteins | sample 2SBtaG_2_FD_87286 | JGI IMG/M metagenome (GOLD analysis project Ga0114932, IMG submission 87286) | Deep subsurface microbial communities from Kolumbo volcano to uncover new lineages of life (NeLLi) - 2SBTROV12_ACTIVE470 metaG | ecosystem: Environmental > Aquatic > Marine > Volcanic ... | reverse complement strand
TCATCGACAGCACCTAATTTGGCGGTGGTCCCACCCATGTCAAAAGTGATGATGGAATTTTCGCCAGCTTCGGTCCCGACAAGGGCACTCATGAGTACACCAGCGGCGGGTCCCGATTCCACAATGCGAACAGGTTCTTCTATTGCGATTGAGGTCGAGATGAGCCCACCAGCTGATTGCATGATAAACATCTCATTTTCTACGCCACGCGCCCCGAGTGTTGATTGCAGCTGCGAGATGTAATCGGCAACGATTGGGCGCACATAAGCATTGGCTACCGTCGTGCTAGTGCGTTCGTATTCCCGAAACTTAGGAGAAATGTCCGATGACAGCGATACCAGTAAGTTGGGCAATCGAGCCTGAAGGATTTTCTTTATTATGTTTTCGTGGGTCGGATTGGCGTAGGCATGTATGAGCGACACTGCCACGGATTGAATAGTGCTTTCGGCGAGCGTTTCTATGATGGCATCTAGTGATGTAGGTTCTAATTCCTTGTCGACTTCTCCGTTAGGACCCACGCGTTCAATGACTTCGAACACATTGCGTCGAGCCACCAAAGGTGCTGGCTTATCCATGTACAGATCATAGGTTTCATAACGTTTTTGTCGTCCTATCAACAACACATCGCGAAAGCCCGCGGTGGTCACTAATGCGGTGGGCCGTCCTTTACGCTCGATAATCGCATTCGTTGCCACGGTGGTCGCGTGCAGCAGCGTGGTAATCGATGACGCTGAAATTCCTGCGTCAGTTAGCAGTTGGTCAAATCCTGTGATGACTGCCACTGATGGGTCATGAGGCGTGCTGGCTATTTTTAAGAACCGGGGAGGTTCTCCCACTCCTGCCAAGACAAAGTCAGTAAATGTTCCACCGATATCGAAAGCCATGCGCCACATAATTGTTCCGGAATTAACCTAAATGAAATTCACGTGGCGCAACATGATGCAAAAACCCGTTTCTTTCACGGAGTCTTTTCTGCCAGCTCGTGATGTTAGACAAGGAAGGTGGGCAAGCATCAAAGAGATGTGCACGATAAACCGAGGCACCGGTCGTAATGTCGCCTAGTGTAAATAGGTCGCCACACACATAAGCGTGATCTTGCAAATGTTCATCGAGCACTCTTAGCCAATTTTCAACCTCGGTTCGCGCTGGTTCTACAGTCTCGGGTGACCGCAACTCCTCCGCTAACCGGACTAATTCCATCACGAATGTGTGCAGGGGCGGTTCGAGGTGTTCATTAGTCCACGCCATCCATCCGATGGACTGCGACAAAATTTGCAAATTATCTTGATACAGGTCTGCTGCCCCATATTTCATTGCCAGATACGTGACGATAGCGTTCGATTCCCAGAGTATGAAACTGCCGTCCTTAATGAGAGGAACAGTGCGGTTTGGATTCATGGCTTTATAGATATCGGTATCCACGACGCCAAAGGGCGCGTGTCCTCGAGAGATATGGCCCTGATGACCCATTGTGGCACTCGCAAGTGTCAAGTTGTATTCGAGATTCAATTCCGCACACGCCCAGAGTACGCGTTGGGTACAGATAGAGGTGGGCCGTCCCCAGATATCAATCATGTTGTCTCCACCGTTCTACGTTTTTATTCAAACCGCTATAGACTAAACCACTTGCACAAATATTTTCCCCGATACTTTTGTGGAATGGTGTGCTTTAGAGTCAGATTTACTAGGGACATTATGATGCATCAATTTGAAACCAAGAATGCCTACTTCGACCAGCTTTCGCGTAATTCAAGGCTACGCTGGTTAGGACAGAACACCAATCACCTGCCATTACCTGATGAGGTGAAGCAGGCAATGGTGGAGGCGATCGATGATGATGCCATTCGACTATATGCTCCTCCACTTGGCATCGAGGCGCTTCGAGAGCTGATACTTGCCGATCTTGGACTGCATGACCTTTCTGTGATGGTAACGGATGGTGCAATCGAGGGCCTCTACCATGCATGTCGAACGTTGGTCGGTCCAGGCGATGAATTTGTTACCACTGATCCTGGTTGGAAATGGCCAGTGCAGTTTGCCGCCGATTCAGGCGCGCGGGTTGTAGAGATTCCAATTTACGATGCCGCCCAGGATTTCAAATTGACGCCGCAACAGCTGGCAGACGCGATCACTCAAAATACACGACTTGTTTATCTCGTTGATCCAAATAATCCACTTGGTATTTGTTATAGCCGTGACGAGATCAATGCATTTGCAGGTATCTGCCGTGATGCAGGTGCCTATTTAATTCACGATTGCACCTATCGGCATTTCGCCTACCAACATACACTGGCAGCGGAGTTTTTCCCTGAGCAGACCATTACTACTTACAGTTTTTCAAAATGGTTGGGCCTCGCTGGTCTTCGCGTCGGCGCCATAGTGGCAGCAGGAGAGGTATTGGAGCGCTTGGCGGCTGCACCACCAAATAACCTTGGCAGTAACGTGCTTTCTCAACGGGCTGCTATTGCAGGTCTTAAGGTGAAGGCAAAGTGGTTTCCCGAGGTGTTGCAGATCCAGCGGCACAACCAGGCATTGATTGCGGATGCGGCTGAAGCGATCCATGGACTGGTGACACCGGTGTTTCCATCCAACGGCAATTTCATGATTATTGATGTGTCAGAGGCTGGGGTTAGCCCCGAGGCCTTGGTTGAGGCGCTGCAGCGGCAGGACATCATGATTCGTCAGGGAAGCTATCACTCCGATCGTTTCGGCGGACGATTCGTCAAGGTGAGTACGACGGTACCCACGGATTGGGTCGAAGCCTTTTGTCACCATTTACCGGGAGCGGTCGAAGTGGCGCAAGGGTTAAATGATGTTGGCCCTCAGTTTTAGCGGACCATAGAGCATGTCTCTATTAGAAAACGTGATTAACGAAATCAGTCAGGAGCGCCTGTGGTCGCGACATCTACAGCTAGCTGAGATTGGTGCGACTCCGGGTGGCGGAGTCAATCGTCAGGCTTTGTCCCGCGAAGAAATTAGAGCACGGCAGTTGTTGGTGCAGTGGGGTTCACCATTAGGTCTGGTGCCTTACAGTGACGATATTGGCAACTTGTTCTTGCGTTACCCTGGGAAGGATGCTGACGCTGCACCGGTGGTGACCGGCTCCCATATTGATACCCAGCCAACTGGCGGTCGATTCGACGGGAGTTTCGGTGTCTTGGCAGGCTTGGAAATGCTGGAAGCAATGCACGCGGCACAATTTAAGCCGGAGCGCTCGATTGAAGTAGTCGCCTGGACCAACGAGGAGGGGTCTCGTTTTGCTCCCGGAATGATGGGTTCGGCACTGTTCCGCGGCCAACGAGATCTCGAATCGACACTCCAGGTTGAAGACCTTGCAGGTATCAGTGTTCGAGAGAGTGTTGCAGCGGTGCGCGCGGCTGAACCCGACATTGCCTCTCGTTCCCTCGGATTTCCGATTGCCGCTTATGTGGAAGCCCATATCGAGCAAGGGCCAATTTTGGAGATGCAGCGAAAGATCATCGGGGTGGTCAGCGGAATACAGGGCAAGCGGGTATTCCGTGTGACGGTTGAGGGTGAGGAAAATCACGCAGGTACTTCACCGAGGGCACTGCGTAAAGACGCGTTAGTCGCGAGTGTCGATATCCTGAGCGCACTACACGCGTTAACACATGATCCCGATGACACTGTCAAGTTTACGGTCGGGTTTCTTGAAGTTTCACCGAACGCGCCATCTGTGGTGCCCTCGTTGGTGCATTTTTCCATTGATCTAAGACATCCTGATACCGAGATATTAAGTTCGTTGGGTGATGCCATCCCAGCTCTGTGCGAGGAGCATCGCGGACCATGTAACGTGCAGATCAAGGAGTTATCAAACGATCCATCGTTAGAGTTTCCTGCTGCTATCCGCGATGTGATCCGTGATGTGGTAGTTGGACTTGATATCGCGCATATGGAGCTGCCCTCTGCTGCGGGTCACGATGCTAGACACCTACACTATGTCTGTCCGACTGGGATGATTTTTGTGCCGTGCGCTGGGGGAATCAGTCATAACGAGGCGGAATCGTGCAAGGCAGAAGATCTGTTTAATGGTGCACAAGTGCTTGCGGGTACCATTGCTCGTTTGGCAGATCAGGCTTGATTTGAAAGATGATCGTCAGCGAGTTCGCATAACTTGTGCTGGATCGGCGCGCGGATCTCGCGCTATCCACCGATTTGCCTCAACCTGAGCGAAAAATTCAGCCAATGCAGAGTTAAAAGCATTCGGCTCTTCCAGATTAATGGTATGTCCTGTTTTCGGCAGGACCAATAGTCCACAAGCGGGAATGGTACGTTTCAGAAACAACCCGGGTTGGAGACAGTGGTCGTCTTCGTCTCCATTGATCACTAGGGTTGGAGTTTCGAGATTTCGGAGTTGTCTTTCGAGATCGTAGAGAGACGGTCGTTCAGCTTGTACGCCCCGCATAGTGTTGGCGGCGCCCTTGGATGAGTGTTGACTGAGCCATTCCACTAGCTCTTCCCAGCCACGAGGATCTTTATTCTGAAATTGGACTCGAGCCGCACCGCCAGCATAGGTTCGAGCAAAAGTTTCACTACCGAGAGATTCAAATTGTTGGGCAACTTCTAGTGATACTCCCTTGAAATATTCCGCGTGTTCTTTTTCTGCACCGTAACCGCAACCGCCGACTACCAAGGACCGCGCGCGGTGGGGAAAGTTGAGTCCAAGATGGAGCGCTGTGAAGCCGCCCATCGATAGTCCAACAATGTGGGCCTGTTCGATATTCAAGCCGTCGAGAATATTGATAGCATCAACCACGGCTCTTTGTTGAGAATAAGCAGTCACTTCATCAGGTACTTCTGACGGGGGGTAACCGCGGGCGCCATAGGTTATACAGCGATACCGACGCGAGAAGAATCGGATTTGTGGCTCCCATGACCGGTGATCCCCACCGAATTCGTGGACAAACAATACGCTGTCGCCACTACCGGCATCCTCGTAATACAACTGTACATCATCATCTGTTGTCACATAGGGCATGACTAGATTGCCTATTAAGTTAAGTAATCAGGAGAAAGTTTATGGTGGGGTGTTATACCAGACACATATCTCAAGCAATCTTATAAGGTATCCAGTAATGCGTGTGGTTTTGTGTCGCTGCCAACAATCCCACCGGGACGGCGATGGGTTTCAGGAGTGCCGTTTCGCTGATAATAGGCGTCGGAAACCGGCATGCCTTCGTAATCAAGCAACCACACTCGAAGCAAATGTCTTTTTTTACCTAGTCCATTAGCATCGTCAAAGGCTTCCCTTGAGTGAAGAATAGTATGGTTGTTAATAAACTGCATGTCACCGGCCTCAAATGGAATTTCTATGTGATTCTCATGAGCCAGTTTTTCCAGAAGGGCCAAGCCTTCATGTTGTGCGGGTGTGTTGGGATCTTGTGCAAAAAACCTGGCCACAGAATCGATATATGATGGTTCATTGTTGACAGAAAGCCGCCCATCTGAAAAGTTGAATACAGGGAAGGCGTACCACGCTTCCCTGCCCGGTGGAATTTCTCCACGTCGGTCTCGGTAGATCGGTTGTAACAAAGCCTCAGCAAGATCCGGTCTCTGACGTTGTAGTTCGTTGTACACCAGGCCGGCACTTGCGAGACTACTTTCACCTCCGTGTGCTGCGGGACATAAACACAACAGTCCGACTATGTCACAGGCATCGCTATGGTATTCAATGCGTTCGTGTGTGTAAGGACCACGGCTGTAGGGGTCATCAAAGGATTGACCGAGATCTTGCACGTGTCCCAGCATATGCCCCTTAGCATTTTGTGATACGACCTCATCACCGAGATGTCGACATAGGCCCCAGAAGATAATAGCTGATTGACGTCGCCCGATGTCTTGGATCGGAAGACCACGGATTTGCACGATGCCAACGCCTTCGGTGATCTGTTGGTGAAGGTCTGCCAAGACTGGTGCAAATTCGGGTAGGGGGAAGCAGTCTTTGTCGATCTGGCGAAGATCAAGCGGTTCTTGATCTAGACTAGCTGCAGCTTTGCAGAGCTCGCTTACTTCGACATCAGACAATTGATAGAGCCATCGCCCGTCAGCCGTGATTTCGTCTGCCGACCATACCGAAGGACCATGCACTGCTTTCGGGGCATCGGTCGTCGCGACAGGTTTGCGTTCGTGTGTGTCCATAACCGGAAAATAAACATTGTTGTTGGGTGTTGGATTCACGTTAGATAGTGACCCATACTCCGTTGTATTCGCAAGTGAATGGGGTGCTGGAAGGCTAAATGAATGAGTAAGTTTGATCTTGTTATTCGAAATGGAACCGTGGTGACGGTCGCAGATGCGATACGTTGTGATGTGGGTATTGTCGGAGAAAAAGTTGTTGAACTTGGCGAGTCCCTGGCTGGTGGGTCCCAAGAAGTGGACGCCACCGATTGTTTTGTATTGCCAGGCGGCATCGACAGCCACTGCCACATCGAGCAAAAGTCATCCGCTGGGATTGAGTGCGCCGACGACTTTTATACGGCCACAGTGTCTGCTGCGTTCGGTGGTACTACCACAGTTATTCCTTTTGCGGCCCAACATAGAGGCCAATCAGTTCAGGCGGTTGTCGACGCCTATCACGCAAGTGCCGAGCCAAAGGCAGTGGTTGATTATGCTTTTCACCTGATTGTCACTGATCCGACACCAGCGGTTCTCGAACATGAATTACCGTCGTTGTTCAATAATGGCTATACCTCAGTCAAGGTGTATATGACTTATGACCTATTAAAGCTGTCTGATCATGAGATTCTTAAAGTGCTGCAGGTGGCGCGACGGGAAGGCGCCATAGTCATGGTGCATGCGGAAAATTACGAGGTAATTGGTTGGCTTACCCAGCGGTTGCTCGAAGCGGGGCACGTGGAGCCTCGATATCATGCCGTAGCGCACGCAGGTGTTGCGGAAGCAGAGGCTAGTCATCGAGCGATCAATTTGGCTCAGTTGGCAGATGTGCCGGTATTACTGGTCCATGTGTCAGAGCCAGAGGCAATCGATGCTATACGAACTGCACAGGACCATGGCCTGAGGGTGTACGGTGAAACTTGTCCGCAGTATTTGTTTCTGACAGCAGAGGATTTGGATCGCTCAGGAATGGATGGCGCCTTGTATTGCTGCAGTCCACCACCACGTGACGAGCAGGCGCAGTCAGCTGTCTGGCAGGGTCTTCAGAACAAAACGTTTCAAGTCTTTTCTTCAGATCATGCACCGTATCGACTAGACGAAACAGGTAAGTTAGCAGCGGGGCCCAATGCCCCGTTCCATAAGATCGGTGCGGGCGTTCCAGGACTAGAATTGCGATTGCCCCTCTTGTTTTCCGAAGGGGTTAATCAGAAAAGATTGGATCTCCATGAGTTTGTCGCTCTAACTGCGACCAATGCAGCAAAACTATATGGTCTTTATCCAAGAAAAGGTTCAATTTCGGTTGGTGCCGACGCGGATATTGGGATCTGGGCGCCTGACCTAGAAGTGACTGCCCAGAGTGCATCACTTCATGATAATGCCGGCTACTGCCCCTACGAAGGACGCCGTATCACGGGTTGGCCGACCACGGTGGTCCGGAGAGGGGAAGTTGTGATCAGCAATGGTAAATTGCTGGCAACACGAGGTAGTGGACAATTTCTACGCTGTGCCTCACCGGAATTAGCGCAACCAACTGGTCGATTAGTGGACGCGGTTAATCCACAGAAGAATTTTGGCGCCGACCTTTTGGATCAGTATTGATTGATGGTTTACGGGACCACTACAGCGCTATAGTCTTGGTTCCCCCCGAGTGATCACTGGAGTTTCAGTATTAATGAGTGTACTTCGAAGTCTGCTGTTTGCCCCGGGTAATCACTTCCGAAAGGTTGAAAAAGCGCTTACCCTTGATGCGGATGCCGTTATTCTCGATCTTGAGGATGCGGTCGCAGTCGCGGAAAAAGTCCCCACTCGAGAAACAGTTGTAAAAGCGTTGAGGACGGATCGTCGGAGCAAAGGTTACGTGAGGGTTAATGCTTACGATACCCCTTATTGTTTTGGTGACATACAGGCAGTGGTGGGTCATGGGTTGGACGGCATTGTCTTGCCAAAAGTCGAGACTCCGGATCAACTTTTGACCATCGATTGGGTGATTACTCAACTCGAGCGTGATCGGGGCCTTGATGTGGGAATGATTGATTTGATTCCGATCATTGAGACGGGAAAAGGTCTGGCTGTGGTCGAGGACATTGCACACAGCCCCAAAAGGGTGCGAAGACTTTCTTTCGGTGCCGGAGACTTCAGTTTGGACATGAATATCCGATGGACTATGGAAGAGCACGAGCTCGACTATGCGAGAGCGAAGATCGCAACAGCTAGCAGGGCCGCGCGCTTAGAGTCTCCGCTGGACACGGTGTTTATCCACCTAGGAGCACTTGATAGTCTCAGATCCTCGTCGGAACGGGCTCGGAATTTTGGCTTTCAGGGGAAACTCTGTATTCATCCAGAACAAATCGAACCTGTGAATCAAGTGTTCTCGCCGAGTTCTGAAGAAATACAGCAGGCTGAAAAATATGTCGATGCCTTTAAGGCAGCTGAAGCCAGTGGATCGGCATCAATTCAGGTCGAAGGCTACTTTATTGATTACCCGATTGTCGAAAAAGCCCAACGGACGTTAGACGTTGCCGAGGCAATTAAACAGTCCAAGCGCGGTGGTGATTAGGATAGGTGCTGAAGTCGTCACGACTAGGGTGCTTTGGTGGAAGGACGTGCGCGTCACTATGAATCGAGAGGGAGGTATCAGAACAAGATGGACGTAGGACTTTTTTTGGGGACACAGCATCCGGACGGAGCGGATGTCCGTCGTGCGATAGAGGATCATGTGGCCCAGACACGAGCTGCTCGGGATGCTGGATTTAGCGCATTGTGGTTAGCGCAGCACTATCTTACTTATCCAGATCAATTTCTCCAGACGACTCCACTGATGGGGCGCCTTGCCGCCGAGGCCGGGGAGATGAACATCGGGACCAACATTCTCATATTGCCTCTCCACAATGTGGTCGATGTTGCTGAGCAGTACGCAACACTCGATGTTATTTGTGGGGGACGTTTGATTATGGGAGTCGGGTTGGGCTACCGGGAGGTCGAGTACCAGAATTTCGGCGTTGACAAACGGACGCGAGGCAAGCTATTCGCGGAACAGATTGATGCGTTGAAATTGCTTTGGGAGACAGATCATGCGAGTTTTTCAGGGGAGCATGTTAATTTCCAGGATATCTCGATTCGTCCGCGGCCTCTGCAACGGCCAAGGCCACCGATCTGGATTGGGGCGGCAGCCAATCCCGCAGTCAAGCGCGCGGCGCTAATGGGCGACGCGTGGATCGCGACGTCAGTGACGACGTATTCTGCGATTAAAGAGCAACTTGGGTTTTATCACCGTTGTAGAGAGGAAGCCGGCTTACCGCGTAATTCGCAGTTTGCTAAGTGCGTTGAACTTTATGTTGCCGAGACTAGAGAGAAAGCGATGGAGGAGGGTGGTACCCACATTGCTGAAAAGTACAGAGCCTATTTCTCCTGGGGCATGGGTGACAATGTACCTGGTGAATCAGGCAAAACGTTGTCTCTGGAGGAGTTGGCGCATGATCGTTTTGTAATTGGCACGCCCGACGACTGTATTGAAGCTTGTCGAGCCCACCGGGATGAGTTGGGATGTAGCCATCTCATCGTACGTATGAACTTTCCCGGTATGCCCCAACAAAGCGTCATCAAGGGTATTGAACTGTTTGGACGGGAAGTTCTTCCTCATCTGAATTAATGCTTTCGTGAACATTCCCCCCCGCTGCGGCTCTGCTCATGGCGATGACCGCCAAGTATTGATTGTTGTCCACCAAGCGCATTCCACGCCGGGCAAGATCGGTGAATTTTTGAGGCACCGCGATTTCAGCCTTGATCGACGCTGTCCCAGTGTTGGTGACACCTTGCCTAATGATTTGTCACCTTACGCCGCAGTCATTGTGTTCGGGGGGCCGCAGAGCGCGAACGATGACAATGATTCGGCTATTCGATCTGAGCTTGCGTGGCTGGAAAAGACTGCCATTGTCAGTGATGTACCGTTACTTGGTATTTGTCTGGGTGCGCAGCAGATTGCTCGAGTGCTCGGCGCTAACGTCGGTCCGCATCCAGAAGGGCTGGTCGAAATCGGCTATTGGCCGGTATCACCAACAGTTGATGCTGGTTGTTTCCTGGAGCGACCTACCATCTTTTATCAATGGCATTCCGAAACCTTTGAGATACCAGTTGGTGCTCAACATCTTGCCCAAAACGACACGTTTTCCGGCCAGGCATTTGTCTACGACGACAGTGTTTACGGAATTGAATTTCATCCAGAAATAACGCGTGAAATGATTCAGCGGTGGTGCTCTTCTGAAAAAGGTAGTGTCAAATTATCTC
>Ga0114932_10006087_pt1 | contig 10421 bp, 6 predicted proteins | sample 2SBtaG_2_FD_87286 | JGI IMG/M metagenome (GOLD analysis project Ga0114932, IMG submission 87286) | Deep subsurface microbial communities from Kolumbo volcano to uncover new lineages of life (NeLLi) - 2SBTROV12_ACTIVE470 metaG | ecosystem: Environmental > Aquatic > Marine > Volcanic ... | reverse complement strand
TTGGTCTTCTTGCTGACGTTGCGAGCGGGCCGACCCGGACTGGATGGAACCACGCTCGAACGGTCGATCGAGTCCGGATGGCTGGCCACCGAGTTGGCATCCCAGCCCGTCTTTGTGGACTTCTTGGCCTGCTTGTCGAACAGCGGCTTGCGTGCGGCGATCGAGTCGTTGGCCGGGACCGTTTTGGCGCTTGCGGCAGCGATCGCAGCCCCTGCGACGACGGCCACAGCGGCTGCCGGGGCCTGCTCGCTAGCGGCGTCAACTGGCGCGAATGCTTCCGGCGCGGGCGGGCGACTCACCGCCGGACGGACGTTCTTGCGTTTGCCACCGAGCGGCAGGGTCTCGGCCTCGGCCCGGCTGTCCTCTGCGGGTCCGGGCGCCGGTCCGCCGGGCTCGTCCGCCATCGGGCCGGTGGGGATATCGTCTTCGTCGACGCCCGCGGCGCGCGCCCTGGCGCGTGGATCGGAGCCGGTGTCTGGCAGGTGAACGGTCTCGGCCTCACCGTTTCCGGACGCGGCGTCATCCTTATGCGCGCTACGGACCGACCGATGGCGACCGGCGCCGCCATCGATGTCGAGGCGAACCGACCGGAGCGGCGCCTTCTCGGTCTCGATGTCGCCTGGATGCGTCGGCTGGGATACGTCGCGGCGCGTTCCGAGCCCGGCGCCCGAGGCCACGAGCACATTCTCGAGCGCCGCGCGCATGTCGTCTGCGTCGCGGAACCGATGGCGACGATTCTTCGACAGCGCGCGCATCACGACGTCGGCGAGTCCCCCGGGGAGATCCGAGACGCGGCGTTCGATCGCGACCGGGTCTTCGTTGAGGTGTTTGACGATGAGCTGCATCGCGCTCTTGGCGCGAAACGGCGGCTTCCGGTCAGCGCTTCGTAAAGGATCACGCCGAGCGAATAGAGATCGGAGCGGGCGTCGAGCTTTTCGGCCCGCGCCTGCTCGGGGCTCATGTACTTGGGCGTGCCAACCGCGAAACCGGGCTTGGTCAGGTCGGCCTCGACGTCGTCGCCGGTGGACTTGGCGATGCCGAAGTCGAGCAGCTTCACGAAGTCTTTTTCGCCGCGCACCTCACAGATGAAGATGTTGCCCGGCTTGAGATCGCGATGGACCAAGCCAACGTCGTGCGCTTCGGCGAGTGACCGCAGCACGCTGCAAGCGATCCGGACCGCTCGCAGGGGCTCGAGCGGCGCTTCATCCTTGAGGACATCGCGGAACTCGCGGCCGTCCAATCGCTCCATCGCGATGAAGAGCAGGCCGCTGTCGGTGTGACCGAAATCAAAGACGCGCACCGTATTGGGATGCTTGAGCTGCGAGGTCATCAGCGCTTCGTTGAAGAACCGCTTCACCTGGATCTCGTCGTTGGCGATGACCGCGTTGAGCACCTTGATGACGATGTCTTGCTTGGTGGTGAGGTGCTTGGCCGCGTAGACGGTGCCGAAGCCACCCTTGCCGAGCACCGATTCGACGCGGTATCGGCCGCCGACGACGCTGCCGACGATCTCGCCATCGCCGCCGCTCGACGGGGTGAAGCCGAAGACCGGGCAAAGCGGATGCCGCACGGGGCAGCTGTCACCCGTTGGCGGTTGGTTGCATTCGCGGCAGAGGTCGACCACGGCGGCAATCTAGCAGACTGTGCGGCGCCTGAGTACGGGGGCTGCGCGGCTTCGGCGACGCGCCTTCCATCCGCCCGTTCTCGCCCGCGACCGTCCCCGGCGCCTCCGGATGAATCCCAACGAGCTCCAGTCTCACACCCCCAGGCGCTTTCCCGCCCTCCGAGCTCCGAAAATCCGCCATCCGCCATTTCCGAGTCCGCCATCGGCCGCGGCCGCCGACTCGGTATCCGAAACCAACCGGCACGACGCGCTTGCGGCGTGCTCGGGCGCCGTAGCCGACAGCGAGCCGGCGGCTCTCCGCTGAAAGACGGTGCGTTGCACCTTACTCGGTTCCTCAGAGAGCCCGACTCAAACGATCCGCACCCGATTGCGCTTGCGAGCGGGAGCGATAAGTGCAACGTCGGTGCCAAGCGCTGCGCACATGGACTGGCGTGCCTCATTCCCATCAGCGACGCGTTTAACGCACCACCGGGTGTCTGTGGCAAAAGGTTGCCGAAGGGCGCGGCATGCAATGCGCGCAAGTTGAGCCACAGGCCGGACAACAAACCCTGTGCCCTCGGCCTCGTGTGCTCGCCGCCCCACCTCGACGTACCGTTCAAGGCGGGCTCTACGCTGCCCCATTACAAGGGCATGTGCATGGAGGAGGCGGGCTGCGGTCAACCGTGCAAGGGACCGCGCCAATGCAAGGGCACCGACCTGTTCTGCAAGGTGGCGTCCGGCGCGAAGGTCGGAACCTGTGTTCAGCGCCCCATGCACGGTCAGGCGTGCGCCCCTGACGTCTATTCGTCGTGCATGGGCTCCGCGAGCTGCCGGTGGTATCCGATCGGCGGGGCCAAGAAGCCAACGTGCTGGCGATTCAGCTCTGTCGGCGAGTACTGCGGCACCGGTGTCCCCTGTCGCTACAACCTGTATTGCGCCAAGAACAAGTGCGTGTCCCCGCCGAAAGTGGGGGAAGCCTGCGCCAGCAACTACACGTCGAAAAACCTCTGCGGCTCCGGCAAGAAATGCGTCAGCGGCATCTGCCAGTCCACTTGCCCCAAGCCGTAACGACTTCGGGCCGCGGCTTTGGTCTGCGAACTCAGACCACTCTCCGTGCGGGCCGCTGTATCAGCGTCCGAGAACCGCCACGACCGCGCCGTCCTCGACGATGAGCACGGTCCTTCCATCGGCGACCTCCGACAGCACCGCCGGTCCGAGGTCATCGGCGCGGATGACCAGCGCGTTGTCAGCCTCGGCTCGGGCGATCCGCTCACCGCCGGGTAGCGTCACGTGCTTGGGATTGGGCGCGACACGTCGAATCGCCGCTGCCATCAACGACTCCAACCGCTTGTCCGGCAGGGATTCGACGGAAAGACCGAGCGCCTCGCCGGCGATGCCGCCGCCGTCAGACAGCCACCGACGCGTACGCGGACCATCGCGCAACGGCAATGCGGCCAGTTGCAGGGCGGATTCGGTGTAGGCCCGCGGCCCGACCACCAATTGCACGCTCGACACATCCAGACCGAAGCTGGCCAGCTGCTCGACGAACGCGCGGGCAATCAGTGCGCCAGAAGGGTCGTAGTCGACCAGACCGACGAGGTGAACTTCAGAGTGTTTGCCATCCTCGTCCGCGGGCAAGGCAGCAAGGAGCTGTTTGGCGGTGTATTCGCTGGTGCAAGCGCTCGGCGCGCCGCCGAGTGCCACGAATGAGACGCCGAGTCGTCGACGCAGGCGGGCGAGCAGGCGGACGTGGGCGGTCTTCTCAGCAAAAGCCAGGACATGGGGCCGGCGCAGGCCGATCGCCCGGTTCCGCCAGTTCTCGTCGGTGAAGCCGAAGTCCTCGTAGTCGAACAGGCGCCGGTGCTCGATCAGGTCGGCGAGAACGGCGCTTGTCATCTCATCGGGGTTGCCGCAGTTGCGGTCACGGGCCGGTACGCGCATGACCGCGGGTTTGACGAAGCGGTACCAGAAGCTGCGGACGTTGCCTTTGATCGGCGGTTCATCGCCGGAGCGGATGCGTTGCCATGCCTGGTAGGCGAGGTTGCGGATGAGGCGGGTGGTGACGAGTTTACCGCTTCGTGGCGAGCCAAAGAGAGCGAGGAGTTCCGGGCCGGTAAGGGTGCGGAGATCGCGGTCGTGGGGGTGAATGGATAGTTGGGTGAGGATGGCCTGTCTGGTTGGTGGGATCTGGGGACGCGGCATCGATGAATGGTGGAGGTGATGTAGAAATCGGGCAAGGTGGTTTTTTGCTTTTGTCTCGTGGTTCTGGGGCCGAGGCGGTGCCGGGGATCACGTTGCGCCGGAGCACGCCGAGAGAGCCGCGCAAATCGAAGACAGCCGCGCAAATCAAAGACAGCCACGCATCCGAGGGCGACTGCACGCCTCGATGTGTGCAATGGGTCGTGGATCGTCTTGCTAGCCAGCGTCTCGGAGATCGGACCATGGCGGCAACGGCCGGACGTTCTGCAGAAGGCCTGTTGTGCCTCGCCGAATCGTCCGGATGGAGCCGTTGCGCATGCCGTACAGCTCATCGCGGGAGATCCGGCCATGAGCGGTCCGATAGCCGCGATGCTCGGCGTCCTGACCGTCGCGTTCAGCGGTCCGGTCCAGGGCGCTATCGCCGCGCTTGAGCCGGGTAAGGCGCTCATTGAGCCGGATCAGCTGCTCGAGCTCACGGTCGTCGTTGGCATCGGCGAGCAACGTCGCCTGGTGCTCATCGAGACGGTTTGACAGCGCGCCGACCATCGCGGCGTTGGTCGTCATCAGCCAGTCGATCAGGCGCTCGATATCGACCGGCCCATGGCGGCGGCTCGACTGCCGACCAACGAACCGGGCGTTGCGCCGGCCAACGTCTCCCTCGCCCATCCGCGGCAGGAGCTCGGCCACTGTCGTCGCCGGGCGCGTGTTCTCGGGGACGCGACGGACGCGGGTGATCGGGTAGATGCGGCGCCCAGGCACCAACGCCTCGCCAAATTTGACGGTGTGCTCCTCTCCGCCGCGCTCCGGACTCCATTGGCTGAAGCAGTTCGCGGTGCGGTGCCGGGCGCGGCCGCGGCCGACGGGCGCTGTGTCTACCCAGCTGTTGAAGACGACGGAGTGGTTGCCGCCGCCCGTGCCGTTGTCGTTGCACATGTACAACCAATCGCCGGCGTTCAAACTGTCGAAGTCGTCGATCGGAAGCGGAATCCAGTTCTCTCGGCCGACGCCGGGTCCGCTTCGGTTCTTGCGGGCCTCGTGCTGCACATCGTCCTCGCCTTGCCCCAAAACGACGTTGCCGTCGTGGTCGTAGCTGTCGATCACTCCGGACGCATCGGCCGTCACCGCGCCGGCATACGAGTTGACGATCTCGACCCAGTGTCCGCACATGCGGGCGTGAATGCGGGCCGTTTCCGATGCAGGGTCGTAGCGGCCGTTGGTCAGGATGTGACTCGCCAGCAGGATTCGCTGCTGGGCGGATGTGCCACCAACCGGGCCGTCGTTGAACAACCTCTCGGGGATTTCATCGGTGAGGAAGTAGCCGAGCAGCTTATCGCGCTCTGTCATCGTGAACAGGCAACGGAGCTCGTCTGCCGGAACACGGGCCACGCCGTCGGCGTCTGGGACCGCGTTGAAAGCGTGAAGGACCGATGTGAAGACGTCGTTGAAGCGCTGATGGAACCAGGTCCACAGCTCATCGGGCCCGGCGCAAGACGCCTGTTCGCTGTCGCCTGGCGAGCCGATCAGGGCATCGGCGCTTGAAGGGCCTGGCAGTTCGCGTGCGCCGGATCGTCCAGAGCCTCGATCCGGCGACATCGCCTCGGACTGCCGGCTGTATCCAGCGCGATTGTTTGGATCGACGGCCGCGGCACCGGCCGCGTAGTTCATCGTATTCAGGCCGGCGCGCAGCCCGGTCGCAGGCGTAGGGGTGACCGCGGAGGGAGCCGGGCCAGCGGCAGGGGCAGGCGTATTCTCGGTGGCGGGTGCGGATCCCGCATGCGTCGTCATTGGAGGCAAGCTCGCGGAGCGATCGGTATTTGGTTCTCTCGAGACGCTACCACCCGGCCCTGAGTCCAACCAAGGGGATCCGCACCCGCAGTCAGACAGGCGGTGTCCGGCGACCCTCGAGCTTCTCGGTGGCCTGGGGGTGAGTCGACATGCGGCCGTGCCAGCGGCGTGACCACGTGCGCTACGTAGCGACCCGGGCCGCGCCCATCAAGCGGTCTACTTGGAGCCGACGACGGAAACCGGCACGTGGGACGCCGCGGTCCCAGCGACGCCGCTCACCCGCGGTTCCGTTGAGACTCCCTCCCGCCTGCATCCCCTTCGAACACCCGACTTGGAGGACGAAATGCGAATTCTGGGAATGGTTGCGTTCGCCGTTATCGGTGGGCTGATGGGGTGCGAATCGGACTGCTCTCAAACGACGGTGACGCACATGCATCGCGAGGTGCAGCTGGTGGCCGAAGTGCAGGATTACAGCGGCAAGCCGAACCCGGGGGTGGAGGTGACGTTTGGCATGCAGATGAACCACTGCAAGGACGGCGGCGGCACCTCGTCCGGCAAGACCCTGACGACGAAGGCGAAAAGCGGCTCCGACGGTATCGCCAAGATGCCGGGCGCGTTCAAAAAATCACATTCAAGAACGCCGGTGACCGGCTGCGGCTGACGGTTCTACCCGCGGGCACGACCACCAACATCGGCTACCAATACAGCTATTTGACGGCCAAAGGATGGGGTCCGGAGCGCAAGGTCATTACCAAGCAGTTCTTCGCGCCGTAGGCTCTGAAGGTCGTCGCACGGCGCGCCGAGCAGCTTGGTTGGATAACTGCAGGCTCCGTTGACCACGTCGCACTTGGGGGCAAGGCACGGCGCGGCTGTCTTGCACTTGGGCTTGCCGCCGGACGACAGAGCGTCTACTTGGAGCCGACGACGGACACGGGCACGTGCGATCCCGCGGTCTTGCCGTGCCCGAGCTCGCCGTGTTTGCCCTGCCCCCAACAAAGGACTTCGCCGGTCTTTGTGAGCGCGCAAGTGTGATACGCGCCCGCTGTGACCGCGATGGCGTCCGTGACGCCGGGCACCTGTTGAACCTTGGTCTGGTTGCCCTTCGTCGGATCGAGGCCAAGCTGGCCTTCGACCCCGCGGCCCCAACACCAGACCTGGCCCTTGAGCTGCACGACGCAAGCGTGACCCTGCCCGGCGGCGAGGTCGGTCGCGCCGAAGACGCCGATGACGTGGACCGCGGTGGTGCTGTCGGACTTGAGCCCGTGGCCCAATTGACCCGCTGAGCCGTCGCCCCAGCAACGGACCTTGCCGCCGCCGATCAGCGCACAGATGAAGCCATCGCCGACCGCGAGATGGGAGGCACTGTCCGGCAGCAGCACCTTGAGCGGGCTGGCGCTGGACTCGAAAAAGCCCTTCTTGCCGTTGGCGAGCTGCCCCTCGATATTGGCACCCCAGCATTGAGCGGCGCCGCCCTTGACGAGGCAGGTGTTGTCGTAGCCGGCGAACAGCGACTTGATGGCGCTCGCGTTCACCTTGTTGGGCGTCTTGAGCGTAGTGCCACCGCTGCCGGCCTGCTTGTGGGTGTTGCTGCCCCAGCACCACGGTGCGCCGTCGATCAGCCCACACGAGTGGCGCGCACCGGTGGCGATGGCGGTGGCGGGTTTGATGAGGCTCACCTGCTCGGGTGTCCACTTGTTCTTCGTGCTGCCGTTGCCAAGCTGGCCCTGCACGCCGCGGCCCCAGCACCACAGCTCGCCATTGCTCTTGCGCACGCACGCGTGGCCCTGCCCGACAGCGACGTCGACAGCGCTGGTCATGCCTTTGACAGCAACGGGCGTATGCGAAACGGGATTGCTGCCCGGTTTGCCGTCGCCCAGCGCGCCGTTTGTGTTGTCGCCCCAGCACATCACCGACCCGTCCGCGCGCACGGCACACGTCGCCTGGTAACCGGCGGAGATCCGCGTCGCCCAACGGGTCTTGCACAGACCGGACAGGCAGATTTTGTGGGTGCCGCATACGGCGAAGTCCTTGGCGGGCGTGGTCGTGCAGACACCGCTCTTGCACGCGGCAACTACGCACTTGGAGCCCGTCGCGGGGCAATCACCAGCGTTGGCGCATGCCCCGGATCCGACATCGGCGCTCGAACTCGCATCGGCGCTCGAACTGGCATCAACTGCGACGGAACCCGCATCTACGCCGACGGAACCCGCATCGACGGCGACGGAACCCGCATCGACGGCGGCGAAACCCGCATCGACGCCGATGGAACCCGCATCTACGCCGACGGACCCCGCTTCGACGGCAACGGAACCCGCATCGACGGCGACGGAACCCGCATCGACGCCGACGGAACCAGCATCAACGGCGACGGAACCAGCATCAACGGCGGCGGAACCAGCATCAACGGCGGCGGAACCAGCATCAACGGCGGCGGAACCCGCATCGGCGGCGACGGAGCCCGCGTCGGCGGCGGAACCCGCATCGGCGGCGACGGAGCCCGCATCGACGACAGAACCCGCGTCGGCGGCGGAACCGGCATCAGCGGCGGAACCGGCATCGGCCACAGAACCCGTATCGGCCACCGAACCCGCATCGGCCACGGAACCGACGTCAGCGACCGCACCGGAATCAGCGACTGAACCCGAGTCCGCGACGGCGCCCGCATCCGCACCGGCGAATGAGCCGCTGTCCTCGGTATCCTCGGGACAGCCGGTCAGCAGGATCGACGCCAGCCCGTAAGCCAGGCCAAACGTGTGTAGTTGGCGGTGGTTCATGGCTGCATCGTCGGCATCAAGGGGCAGGACTGCAAGACCTGTGGCGGCCGCAACCGAAACACAGGCCCGATTGGAAGTCGCTGACTGAGCGATAGGCCGGTTCCGGGCCACCCGAACCCGAACCCGAACGCGAACCCGAACTCACACCCTCACGGGGTGCCGCTGTGCTTGCGGATGAGGCCGGTGAGCATGGCCGCGACCTTGTCGGCCGGCACGCTTCCCCCCCGAAACCTACGGCACGATGGTCTTGCTCGTGACCACGCGGCCGGGGGTGTAGAACTTGCCGCCGGACGTGATCGCGTTGCCGAGCAGGCCCCACGAGTTGCTGCCCCAACACCACACCGACTTGTCCGAGCGGATCAAGCAGCCGTGGAAGACCGAGGCGCGCGCGAGGGTCGCTTTGCCGAGCTTGGTCAGCTGCGTCGGCGGGTAGATTTTGCCGGTGCTCGACCCCTGCGCCATGTTGCCCGAGTTGTCCTTGCCCCAACCCCACACGTCGCCTTCCTTGGTCACGGCGTATGCGAGGAAGTACGACACGTCCATCGATGCAATGGGGGGAAGCTTCACCGCGACAGGCGTGACGGCATAGTTGCCGCTGCCGGTGGCGCCCGATCCCATCACGCCGTAGTAGTTGCTGCCGGCGCAGGCCACGCCGCCGTTGGTGTCGAGCGCGCAGGCGGCCGAACTCCCCATGTGCATGGAGGCGACCGCGGCGCCAAACCCGCTCTTTTCGAACGCGGCATACCTCGAGACCTTGCCGATGCCAAACAGGAAGGAGGTGTTCTGGCCCCAACAGTAGCCTTGGCCTTTCTTGCTACCACAACCGCTCAACTGATCCATGTCCGCGCCCTTGACGTCGGTGAGGTTGGCGACCTGGACCGGCTTGGTCAGTGTCGCCGTGCTCTTGTTGCCGAGCACGCCCGCCGAGCCGCGTCCCCAACACCAGACCGTCGCGTTCTTGAGGGTGGCGCAGCTCGATTCCCAGCCCAGGTGCAGGCTGACAACGTCGGTCAACGCGACCTTCTGCGGCGTCGTGAAGCTGCCCGAACCGCTCGGCGAGACCTGCCTGTAGTTGTTGGCCCCCCAGCACCACGGGACCCCGTTGCCGTCGACGGCGCAGGAATGCCGGTAGCCCGCGTCGACGTAGATGGCCCCCTTGACGCTGTCGACCGGCTTGTCGGCGATGTAGCGGTCCTTGTTGCTCAGGTCACCGCATTCGCCCGACGAGTTGCGGCCCCAGCAGCGCACTTGACCCTTGGTGTCGATGGCGCACGTGTGCAGGTAGCCGGGATCGAGGGCAGTGGCGCTGAGGTAGGTTTTCACCTCGCACTTGGCGTACGCGCAGACGCCCTTGCCGGCGGCGCAGACCGTGCCGTTCTTGGACGCCTGGCTGTAGCACTTGCCGCCGCTGAGGCAGAAGTCGTCGGTGCAGGATTTGCCGTCGCTGCAGTCCTTCGGCTTGCCCTTTTGGCACTTACCCGAGCCGCATTTGTCGCCGACGGTGCACGCGTTGCCATCGCTGCACGCCGCCGTGTTGTTGACGAACACGCAGCCCTTGGTCGCGTTGCAGCTGTCTGTTGTGCAGACCTTGTTGTCGTTGCAGCTCCGCTTGCCGCTGCCGATGCATTTGCCGGAGCCACAGCGGTCGGTCAGCGTGCAGACGTTGCCGTCGTTGCAGGCGTTGCTGTTGTTGACGTGTTTGCAGCCACCGGTGCCCGCGTCGCAGTAGTCGTTCGTGCAGACGTTGCCGTCGCTGCAGTTCTTGGCGCCACCGCCGATGCAAGTGCCGGCTTTGCAGCGGTCGCCCACGGTGCACTTCTTGCCGTCGCTGCAGGTCAGCGTGTTGTTAGCGAACGCGCATTTGCCGCCGGTGCACGCGTCGGTCGTGCAGACGTTGTTGTCGTTGCAGTCCTTGACGGTCTTGCAGTTGCCGCCACAGCCGATGATCGGTGATGCGCTGCAGGCGCCGGTCGAGGGGGCGCAGCGGTCGGTCGTGCACTTATCGCCGTCGTTGCAGAGCTTGGCGACGCCGGGCTTGCATTTGCCGGCGCTGCACGTGT
>Ga0114932_10006086_pt1 | contig 10422 bp, 23 predicted proteins | sample 2SBtaG_2_FD_87286 | JGI IMG/M metagenome (GOLD analysis project Ga0114932, IMG submission 87286) | Deep subsurface microbial communities from Kolumbo volcano to uncover new lineages of life (NeLLi) - 2SBTROV12_ACTIVE470 metaG | ecosystem: Environmental > Aquatic > Marine > Volcanic ... | reverse complement strand
TTTGACATGAGATTATATAAAATGTTATAGGATATTTATAAACAAAAACTATGGAGTGATTATGTTTATAAAAAAAATATTAAGAGATAGCATAGGTACAAAAATGTTTTCTGTTTCATTCGTGAAAGCAGATAAAACAAATAGAACTATGTTATGCAAATTACCTAAAGCAGATAAGTTCTTTGCTGGTGGGGAACTTCTTGGAAATCGTGAGCATTTATTAGAAGTAATAGATGTAAACATTTTAAAGAAGAATAAAGACAATCCGAGAAAAGCTTGGAGGTCTATTAACCTTGATACTATTACTAGTTTAAAAATCGGAGGTATTGAATGGGTAAAATGAAAAGTCTAGCTCTTGAATTAAAAGAGCAAGTAGAGAACGAATGGGAAGTAGAGCAACGTGCTCTACTTCGTAGCCAAGGTTATACTCAAGAAGAAGTCGATGTAATAATTGATGATATGGTAAATGAGTATAACTATGAAATGGCTATGGAGCATGGAGTTTGGGAATGAAAATTAAAGTTGAATTAAAAAAAGGCAGTTCGTTTAATAGCGAACTGCATTTTTTCCATTGCTTAGAAGATTTACTTGATGAATGGAATTGGGATGTTGGTACCAAAGAAATGGACGATACAGACGCTGGTTTCAATTCTGATAGACTTGAAGAACTTAAAACATTTTTACAGGAGCAACGATGATTAAATTTAATATTAACTTTGAGCTAGAAGCCAAAAATAAAAACTTTTTCTTAGAAGAAAATACTTATGAGGAAAGTTATAAAGATGAAATAAAAACCATCGAAGATGAAATAACTTCATGGCTAGAGGACTTAGATTTTAACGTAAAAAATCTTAGGGTTAAAAAAGATGAAAATTAAACTAGTAAAAGATAAGCCACCTTTTAAGGTGGCTATCCCAATTTATGACAATGGAGCAACTGTACAAAATAGATTTGGTGGTGATAGCATTGAACTTAATGCACTTGAACTTTCAATTTATGATACGCTTATGGGTTGCGAGACTTTGAAAGATTGGGAAAATCACAGACTTGGATTAGATTGGTTTATAAAATTTAATCCTAAAGCATACATGGTATTACTAGACTAAAGACTTGGGGCGCAATCAAGCGCCCCAATTAAATTAAAGAAGTGAATATGATTAAATTATATAAGGGAATTTATTATACTGAAGAAGAGCTGCAGGAACGAGCTGTTAAAATGAAGGCACAAGCTGCAAGGTCAAAAGGCACATGCGCTTGGCTTGAAAGAATTTGGTTGGATAAAGTTAATGACTTAATGCGAGAAGTCGCAAGGCACAATAAAACTAATTAAATTTTGATCGCACTTTCAAAGAAAAAGGGGGGAATACGTTAAGCTCTAACGCTTATTATATATTCCCCCTTATTTTTAACCGCTCACATGGTGGCAAGTATATCCATGCTTTACGCCTGATGTTGCAATTAAAACTCTTAATCTTCAGGTATGTCCTTACTTGGTGGGGCAATCGCAGGTAGTGGTCGCTGCCAAGCTAAACCTAAAGGTTTCAAGATATCCCCTAACATATCTTTTAACTCAGTACCTACATGACATTCCATAATAGTATCCTGAGCATTGGTTTGTACTGCTTTAAGATAACTAATACGTCTGCCAATAGGTAGCTTCTCAGCTTCTTTTTCAGCAAGTTTATGAGCCCAAGTTCTAATTTGGTCTCTACAATACTTTGGCGTTATATCTTTTGAATTATCTTTGTATTCAAAATTATACGATAAAGATTTTTTAAATGATACCCGCTTCCTAGACGCTTGTCTAAAAAAACTTGTTGCCTTGCTTCTTGCTCTTTCTAATTGTAATTCGGCAAGTTCAAGTTCATTGATAATCTTATCTGCCCCGATTTTTTTTGCTAAGTTTTTCTCAGCCGACTCTGTCATATCAGCAATAGTTGATGATAATAACATCTCTTCTTTTTCAATCTCAGGGCTTAAAAGGTCTCTTATTTTTCTTTCAAAATGTTCCCGTTGATATACTTTCATCTCAGCCATAATACACTCCTCTGTTATGGTTAATTAATACTTGACTATGGGATATATCTTATGTAATGTCAACTATTAATTTTAAAAAAAGGAGTGAATTATGAATGCAGACAAATATATGTCATACTTATTAAAAAAGTATCTTCCTAAAAATTATGAGGGTAAGGAATATAGTTGGAAAGAATTCAAGAGAAGGCACAAGATTATAGATTATCTTTTTTATAAAAAATTTAACAGGAGAATTCCATCTATATGAAAGAGCATGAACTATTAAAAATATTAGACTCTACATTTCATGATGTAGAGTTTGATATCTTTACTGATACAGAGGGTTTAGTAAGAGTAAACTTTGTTGTCGATATTGAGGAAGGAAAAGAATGAGCACTAATAAAACTATTAAAATATATATAGAAGGGGGTTGTCTGTTAGATGTGACAGACTTGCCCCCTGGTTATGATTATGAATTGATTGATTACGACAATAAGGAAGAATAAATTTAAGAGTTTTGGACTGGTGTTAAAACGATTAATTTCTAGTGTATACCCACCAGCCCAAAAGAGCCACCATGACTTAAAGCGCTATGGTGGCTCTATATTAAAAAAAAACAAGGAACAAGGATCAAGGAAAAAATAAATTTTTACTTTTTAAATTTATAAAAGGACACAAGGAACAAGGACCCGGGCGCAAGGCCCAGGCCACAAGGATCTAATTATAATTCTTTTTTATTCTGTGTGAAAGTATAACCTAAACTTTTTAATGTGCTAATATCATATTTATTAAAAGTTTTTTGGCCAGTTAAACTACAAAGTTTTTTAGCTTTTTCACATATCGGATACACCAATTCGTTTCCATATACATTTCTTATTTCTATAGTTAAGTTCATAATTCACTCCTTTAATTATTGATTTACTATAATCCCTTTTTATCCCATAGTCAAGTAAATAATTATTTTTTTTAGTTGACATTGCTCCCATAAGATCTTATATAATGATAAAGGAGTGACTTATGAATATTAAAGAAGCTTGGGCAAACGTTGGCGGTTTAAGTAAACCATCCAAGATGCCTGGATATGGTTATGGTCTAAGCGCTTTTGATTGCGCTGTAGGATCTAAACTTAGACTAATAAAAAATAGTACTTGTTCAATGTGTTACGCATTGAAGGGTCGCTATACTTTTCCCGGCGTGAAAGCAGCTCACGCCAACAGATTAGAATCTATCACCAATGACAATTGGGTGGAGTCGATGGTTCTATTAATAAATAACTATACAAAAAAAATTCCTTATTTCAGATGGCACGATTCAGGAGATCTACAAAGCCTGGAGCATCTAAAGAAAATTGTAGCGGTAGCAATGGCCACTCCTCAGGTGAGACACTGGCTGCCAACACGTGAAGCTGGGATCCTGAAGACCTATTTAAAAGAGGGTCATTCACTCCCGGGAAACCTAGCGGTGCGGGTATCCGCTACGATGATTGATGGAAAGCCTCACTCTAACGTGGGGCTAACGTCAACAGTTCACAAAGAATCTAAAGCAATTGGTTACAGCTGCCCGGCCAATAAACAAGGCAACGAATGCAAGTCTTGCCGGGCTTGTTGGAATATCAACATTGAAAACGTGAGCTATGCGGCTCACTAAAGAATGCAATCATTGCTTCAGGGATTATTCCCTGGAGCTTATGCTTGTCACCAAATCAGGTAAAGATCTGTGCATCAGGTGTTATAACAGAAGGCACAAGGATCAAGCTTTAAGACGCAAGGTTCATGAGGCAAGACTCAAGCTCCTGCCAGGCACAAGGCTCAGGGTAAAAGGCACAGGGTTCAAGGTTCAAGCCATAGGTCGCAAGGTCCTTGGATCTTCCTCCAGAGTACAGGGCAATGCCTCTTCGAGGGAGGGTCTTGGCCATGATAATTGATTTAGCACCCAATTTAAATCTGTGCATATGCCACGATATTTGGCCTGGCGATAGCTTAATCTGATTACCTGAACTTACCTTTAACTCAATCCAAAATTCATGACATCTTTTTTCTTCATCAATAAAAAAAGCGTTTAAATCAGGTAGTCCTGTAGGAGTAATCGCCTCAACTCTAGTAAGGGTAATTTTTGTAAACTTATCCTTTATCCTTTTCCAAAATTTTGTCTCCGGTTTTGTTGTCATCTAATACTTCAAAGCTCCCTTCGATAGATAATTTCTTATCCATATCTGTTAGTAATTTATCCACTTCTTCACGACTAAGCTGGTCAATAGATCCATGCATAATCTCTTTTCGGTCAATATAAAGACCGGCCACTTGACCTCTAGATTTCTCAGCTTGAACCGCCGCATTCCAATTGCCTTTATCCTCAGCACCTTTACTCAATTGATCTAATCTTTTCAAATGCCTATGAAGATTAACTTCATATTTCTTTTCTTCTTGATTCCTAAGTTCTCTAATATACTCAGCCACATGAGGTTTTTTTCTAAGTTCAGATGCAGTCTTTGCGGCTACTGATTCAGCATATCCTGCTTGGATTGCACAATCTTTGGCTGTCATTTCCTCTCCATGCTCAACAAACAAAACACAAAATTTAATTTGTTTAGGGGTTAATCTATCTCTAATGATATCAATATCCATATTATTCTTATAATTCAAATTGGCAGAAAATAAAGGTTTTAATTATTTACTGCTACGCCTGATTTCTATGGTGTAGCACCAACGTAGCATCAAATTGAGGTTTAAATCATTGATATGTATAGTGATTTTCTCTACTGCTACACTGCTACGCCGCTACAAGGGGGTAAGTGAGTTTTTGTAAAGAGAATAGGGTCAAAAAACACTATACTCTGTATTGATTATGTGTATAGATAGTATTGCCTCGATCAAAAAGAGGTTATTCACTCCCTTCCCTCACATAGTTTTCATTCTTCTGTGTGAGGGACCATTTTCTATTGACATCTTATATTACATGGGATATTTAGTATATAAATAACCCTTAAACCGGAGGTAAATATGGGTAAAATAAAAGAATGGTTGCTTACTATGGAAGAAGAGGCAACTGAATTATCAAAACTTCAGTTTTGTTTAAAGCATGGTGCAATACATCAGGATATTTGGGATAGAGTTAATGATCCTAATTATGATGATGGAATGAGAGAACCAGAGGAGGTAGCATGAAAACAATCGTGGTAAAAATTAATGGTAAGTGGCAGCTTATTAAAGTTGAGGCCGGAAGAATATTTACAGGCGAGGACCATAACATGAAGGCTATTAAATACTTTGATAAAAAGGTAAAAGAAAATGCTGCTTTCCCTTATAGTGATATTGAACTTTGGATGAAACAAGCCTCTGAAATAACACGCAAAGAAAACGAAAAAGAAAATAATGATAACTAATATTTTACTAGGGGCGATACTTATTGTTTTGATTTGTATCGCCTTTATGATATTTGTAGCAGGGGACAAATACTTTGGATCTAAAGAAAGATAAATACTTCGGTACATTACTACCACAGCACGACAAGACACCTAAACTTATAATCTTATCACTAGGAGCTGGGGTTCAATCATCAACACTAGCACTCATGGCAGCAGAAGGACACATCCAACCGATGCCTGATTGTGCAATTTTTGCAGACACAGGATACGAACCTCCTGGTGTTTATGAATATTTAAATTGGTTGGAAAAGCAATTACCTTTTCCGGTATACCGAGTGATGAAGGGAAACATACGAGACGATATGGTAAATTCCGTGGACCATGGGGCGAGATTCCCGACAGCTCCATTCTTTACAGTCAATGCAGAGACAGGGAAAAAGGGAATGCTCATGCGCCAATGCACAAATGATTATAAGATCCAACCAATTAGAAAAAAAATTCGTGAGTTATTAGGCGTGGGATACTACAAACACGTTAAGAAAAATGTATGGGTAGAACAATGGATAGGAATCTCAACAGATGAGATAGCAAGAATGAAACCAGCAAGAGATAAATACATCATCAATCGTTGGCCATTATTAGAATTAAATATTAATAGAAGACAATGCCAAGATTGGTTCGAGAAACGTGGACATAGAAAACCTACTAAGTCAGCTTGTATCTGTTGCCCTTTTCATGATGATGCACATTGGCAAGACATGAAAGACAATCGCCCAAAAGAATTCGCAGATGCAGTAGACTTCGATAAAAAGATGAGACATGGATCAAGAAAAAAAGAAGATCAATTATTTTTACATAGGTCTATGCAACCACTTGATCAGGTAAAGTTCAAACCAAAATCAGAACAATACGATATGTTTGATAATGTTTGCGAAGGTATGTGTGGTGTTTAATCTAAAAAAAATTTAGGATCTTCTGCAATAGGTCTTAAAATCTTGCGCAAAGATTCTTTTCCCTCTTCACAAACAGATAACCATTCCTCTACTGTATAAGTTCTGTCGTGTTTCGAATTCCAAAAATTAACAGAGAGTTTATTACATTTATTACACCGATAAATTTTTCTTATCGGACTATCAGGCAATCGAATACTCATAAGTAGCCTTAGTTAAAAGACGTATTATAAGATAATTTGTATAAAAAATCTACTTAATCTTGGTCAATTTTATATCCAGGAAAGCTCTCAGGATCTAAAAGTGGTCCATAATATAAGGTTCTATAAGGTTTTCCCAGATGATCTGTATCATCCCAGCTCTGAGGATAATATTTATTTTCATCTAATTCTCCTTGGGAATCACAGACTTTGCATTGAATTATCACATCTGTTGCCTCCCAAGTATGTCGTGTGAATCCATTACCATTACAATTCGGACATATTTTTTTGGTCATATCTTCTCCAAACAATATTTCTTAAACGTTCCCACCTCATGCGAACAACCATTTGTTCCCTGGTCCGTGGGTCTCGAAGCGCTGACTTCGATACTTTTTCCAGCGCTCTTTTCAATCTCACTTCAAGAGAAAGTTTACGAGGCACTATTAAGTTTACTCTTTAATGCAGGTTTTTGTTTCTTCCAAGCCTCATCAATGACCATAGAAATGTAAGCACCAATGCTTCTATGTGTATTCTCAGCCATTAATTTGGCCTTATGATAAGTATCCATTTTCGTGGCTACTGATTTATATTTAGATGTATCCATCATTTTCTCCTTTTATTTACTGGTTCAATTAACCATTGTTTAACGTCCTCACCCATCACAGCACTTGCGATATCAATCTTGCTGCGTAAGCTCTGAACAATTTTTTCATCTATAGTTCCCTCACTAATCAAATCAATGTAAGTCACTTTATTAACTTGACCAATTCTGTGCGCCCTATCCTCAGATTGCATTCGCTTTTCTAAGTCATAGGTATTCGAATAATAAATTACAGTATGAGCTGCTGTTAATGTTAGGCCGTATCCACCAGTTGATGGATTACCTACAAAATATTTTAGCTTAGAGTTCTTATCCTGGAATCGTTCAACAATTGCTTGTCGGTCCTTATCTTTTGTATCTCCAAAATAAGAAGCTGTACTCTCATCTCCAAATTTTTCTTTTAATGTTTCTTCAATATGTTTGAGATCAAATCTATAACTAGCCCAGATGATAACCTTACCCTCAACTTCATCAAGAACATTAAGAAGTTCGTTCATCCTATTGCTTTTCAAAGGTTTTGTTTCTCCACTATCAAGAGCAATATGACCGCAGCTTATCTGATGTAATCGAATAAGAGCCGTGAGGCTTGATAAACTTGTCATGGTTTCCCCTTTAAGTTCCGTTATATTAAATCGTCTCATCTCTTCATACGCTTTCACTTGTTCAGGAGTGAGACCAACAAATCTTTTTTCATAAACTTTATCCGGAAGATCTAAACAATCTTCTTTGAGTACTCGGTATGAATGATGTTCTACAATTCTATTTAATTCCGGGATCCGTTGAAACCCAACAATAAGTTGCGTGGAGCGTGGACCAAAGTTCACATTACGCATAATCGCATACCTAGATCTAAACGCCCAGTAATGTTGGCGCAGTATCTGATCACTTAAAAATTCTAATTGGGAGTACACATCTAAAGGATTCTTAGTGACAGGAGAACCTGTCATAATCCTACGATACTTAGCTAACTTACCAATCTTTAAAATGTTTTTTGTTCTAGCAGCACTTGGTGTTTTAATCGTGGTGCTTTCATCTATGGCCATGAGTGTGTTAGATTTGTGTAAAAACTGTGCCGCAAACTTACTACCTTTTACTCCACTAAAGGCTTCAACATTCATTAAGAGTATACGAAGTCTACCATTAGCTATTAATATTTCTTTTAAATCTTTTTTATCTTGGATCGTCATCTCACTTGGAGCTTTCCATGCAGCCACATGAAGTGGTATTTCATCAGGCATATGAGCAGGTAGTTCCCCCTTTTCCCAGTTTCTATACACACCTTTAGGAGCAACAATTAATGCAGCCGAAATCTTACCTCGCATATAAAGACTAGCAATTTCATCAATTAAAACTTTAGATTTACCAGTACCCATCTCCATAAAGAGACCATAATATTCTTTATCCCACGACTTCTCTAAGGCTTTTAGCTGATGATCGTAAGGTTTTGTCTTAAATTTATATTCACCCATAAATAATTTTTTTTATACTTGACTATAAGATTTAATGCAAGTAAATAATAAAAGATAATGTGGGAGAATAGATATGAATAAAATAACTAATTTATTTGAAGAAGAATCTACTAAAGCTTTTAATGAAATTGATGATGAGGCACTAGGTCAGCTAGGCGCAGAGTTGGAAAGAATAAAAGCTATCCAAGATAAGATCATGACGGCTGAGACAATGGTCAAAAAATTAAAAGAAGAAGAGCAGGTCCTAGCAGATAGTATTACTGATCTTTTACAATCAAAAGGTGTATCAGAATTAAAACTAACTGATGGATCTAAAGTCACTACGAAAGAGCAACTCTATTGCAGTATTAAAGAAGAAAATAAAGTAGCTGCATTTAATTGGGTGCGAGATCAAGGAGATGGTGATATAATAAAGAACATAGTAAGTGTGGATTTCAAAAAGGGCGAAGATAAAATTGCTCAGGAATTCAGACAACTAGCAGAAGATTCGGGACTCGTTCCGAATGAGAATTCATCAATACATCCAAGTACACTTCGGTCGTACTTGAATGCAAAATCCAGAGATGGAGTAGACTTTGATGATAAATTGTTTGGTGCCTTTAGGCTTAATAAAGTCAGTATCAAACAATCGTAACTTTAAACAATGAGGTATAAATTATGAATAAAACAGTTGTGAAAAAAAACAATGGCAGTTCGGCCGTTGCAATCATGAGTCAGTTTGAAAATGTACAAACTGGTTTTGAGGATATGAATGCAGATGATCTGCAACTTCCTCGATTAAAACTACTACAAGCTATGTCTCCAGAAATAGAGAATGATGAATCACTGAGAAGTGGTCATATATTTAACTCTGTGACTGGCGACTGGTGGCCTTCAGATCAAGGAGTCAAAGTGGTTCCTTGTGTCTACCATAAAACGTACGTTGAATGGGCTCCGGTTGGAAGTGGTGCTAAAGGGCCGGTGGCCGTGCATCAATCCAAAGATGTCATGAACAATACTGTTCGTGGGGAGGATAGTAAATATTACACCAATGATAATTCAGGTAATTACATTGAAGAGACAGCAAATTACTTTGTATTAATAATTGGTGGGAAGGGAGAGACAAGTCAAGCTGTTATATCAATGAAGTCATCACAGCTAACTCCAAGTAGAAATTGGAATAGCAAGATGAAGAATTTGAAGATCAAGAATTCGGAGGGTGTACATTTTACACCACCGATGTGGTCTCATTCGTATTTGTTGAAATCAGAAAAGACAAAGAACGGGGATAAAACCTGGTACAAATGGAAGATTGAAGTTGATTCAATGCTTTCAAATGAGGCACAGGTTAAAGAAGCTCGTTCGTTTTCTGAAGAGATGGCACTAGCTAAAGATAAGTTAGTACCTGATATGGAAGAAAAACAAAACGATAAAACTCCATTTTAGTTTCGTTGGGTAGTTCCAAAAGGCATGGAGGTTCGAGTCACTTCACTAGGGTGTATAGGTATCCAACGAGGTTCATTTAAACTTATACACCCAACGACTCGCAAAACAAAGCTGTCTTATGAGTATAGAAAAATTTAAACAAATATTTTCCGGGTTAGATAGAGCCTATGGCCAATACCTTTCTGGGGATTTAAAAAATGGAAAGCAGGGAGGAAATGCATACATTAAAAAAGATAATGTATCAGATACATTATGGAAGAATCATCTTGAGGGTGTGGAACCTAGTCTTGGTATCATCCCCATTAGAGATGATAGCACTTGTTCTTGGGGTTGTATTGATATTGATACTTATCCTTTAGAACATAAAAAAATTATAGAAAAAATTAGAAAATTAGAA
>Ga0114932_10006084_pt1 | contig 10425 bp, 8 predicted proteins | sample 2SBtaG_2_FD_87286 | JGI IMG/M metagenome (GOLD analysis project Ga0114932, IMG submission 87286) | Deep subsurface microbial communities from Kolumbo volcano to uncover new lineages of life (NeLLi) - 2SBTROV12_ACTIVE470 metaG | ecosystem: Environmental > Aquatic > Marine > Volcanic ... | reverse complement strand
TTCTGCTTGGGCGTATCTGACATTACAACTCGCGCGCTAGAAAAAGTCATCAGTAGGTTGTTTAGAAGCAGTTATCGGCGCCCACGTCGGCAAGCACAGAGACTTCTCCGATGGGCACGGTGATGTTTGTGTACGAATGACCTTTGGGAATGCTCACGGTTGCCTCTGTCTCGGTGTGAGACGGACAATTGAGTCGCTTTCCAAAGTGCTCTGTGTCGAAAAATCGACTTCTTCGAAATCGCGGAATAGCGATGTTTCGTCGTGATTCCATGGCGTGCCTCCTAAATTGCTACCATAGTATAAATGAACGGGCCAATATAATAGCATTGATATGCAATTTTGTCAATGGTGGATAAGTGTTGTTTTTATTGGTTGGAATTCGCACTATGTTCGTTGCAACGAATTTTAAAATGACATACAATACACAACTATGTCAGAACAAACACGACCTTCGGCCCTATTTGCAATTTTGTCGCATTTCATTTTGTCTTATTTTACATCCAATATGTTCAAAGCTCATCGACGTACCATGGGTATGCCTCATCGCTTATTCGCATAATGGCTGAAAAATATGATTCAAAATGATTCTGCGACAAAATCACAAACACGACCGAAGCCTTTAGTACTTATTATTTGTGATGGGTGGGGTGTTGCTCCAGATTCTGAAGGAAATGCGCTTACTCGAGCAGCAACGCCGAATCTTGATCGTTACATGCACACATATCCGTCCATGACGGTGATTTCATCGGGAAATGAAGTTGGGTTGAGTTGGGGGGAGATGGGAAATTCTGAGGTTGGTCACCTTAATATTGGTGCTGGTCGCGTGTATTATCAAACGTTTCCTCGTATTAATAAGTCCATCGATGATGAGTCTTTTTTTGATATTGCAGCTTTTAAAAAAGCTATTGATCATGCGAAGAAAAATAAATCTCGTTTACATATTTTAGGTGTGGCTTCAGAGGGGAATGTGCATGCTGCGCAGGCTCACATGTATGCGTGTTTGGAATTAGCGAAGCGTAATGGAATTAAGAATGTATTCTTGCATGTGTTTATGGATGGTCGTGATGCGTTATATAATTCAGGGAAGGGGTTTATTGAGAAATTGAATGCTAAGATTGCGGAGATTGGTGTTGGGAAAATTGCGTCGTTGGGTGGTCGGCATTGGGGGATGGATCGTGATAATAGATGGGAGCGTGTTGAGAAGTCATTTCGGTCTATGACATGGGATGGAACAGGAGAAGCTCCTGAAACAACAGAAGACCCGCTTGCTGCAATTGATGCGTCATATGCGAAAGAGATTTATGATGAGGAATTTCCGTGTGTGACGGTTGTGTCTGGTGGGAAACCGATTGGTTCTATCAGAGATGGAGATGCGGTGATCTTTTCAAATTTTCGACCAGATCGCGCTCGTCAGTTAACGAAGGCTTTTGTGCTTCCGGATTTTTCTGAGTTTGCTCGGCCTGACTACAAAGATTTAGTTTTTGTGACATTTGCTGAATATGAAAAGGGCGTGCCGGTTTCTGGTGTTGCCTTTGCTCCGGTTGTTATTCAAAATAGTTTGGCCGAGGTTATTAGTAAGGCGGGTATGACGCAGTATCATATCGCTGAGACTGAGAAGTATGCGCACATCACTTTTTTCTTGAATGGTACGATTGAAGATCCGTTTCCGGGAGAAGATCGAGAAATTATTCCGTCACCCTCTGTTGAGTCATACGATAAAGCTCCGGGGATGTCATCAGACAAAATTGCAAAAAAGACTGTCGAGGCTATTGAGTCTGAAAAATATGACGTTATATTTGTGAATTTTGCTAATGGAGATATGGTTGGTCACACGGGGTCATTTGATGCTACGAAGCAGGCTGCTGGTTATGTTGATGCGGCATTAGGACAGATTGTGGAAGCGGCACTTGCGCGTGGGGGTGTTGCGCTTATGACTGCGGATCATGGAAATGCTGAAAATTCGGTGAATTTGCAGACAGGAGAGAAAGATAAAGAACATTCTACGAATCCCGTTCCCTTTGTTATTATGGGAGCGCAGTGGGAAGGTCAGGCTGGGCCGGCAGGAGATCCGCCAGAGGGCGATTTGAGTTTACTGCCACCAGTGGGGATTTTGGCTGATGTGGCACCAACGATACTTTCTATTTTAGGATTGAAACAACCGCCAGAAATGACGGGGAGACCATTGATATGAGCTACGATACTATAATTATTGGAGGAGGAGCAGCGGCATACAGTGCGGCGATTTATGCTGCTCGATATAATTTGAAAACATTGTTGATTCAGAAGGTGTTTGGTGGTGAAACATTATTGGCAGGTGTGATTCATAATTGGCCTGGTGCAGGAAAGGATGGGATCGATGGGTTTGATTTAATGCAAAAGATGAAAGAGCAGGCTGTGGATACAGGTGTTGAGATTGTTGACGGTGTGGCTGATTTGGTCTCGCAGAAACGACATTGTATGACGGTGAAGGTTGGTGATGTGGAATATGTTGGTATGACATTGATTTTGACGGTTGGGATGGAACATCGAACATTAGGATTAGATCGTGAGGATGATTTTAAAGGGAATGGGGTGCATTCATGTGCAACGTGTGATGGTCCTTTGTATAAGGGTAAGAAGGTTGCGGTTGTTGGTGGTGGAGACAGTGCGGTTAAAACAGCGAATCAGCTATTGGATATGGGTGTAGTGCATGTATTTATGATTGTGCGTGAAGATAATTTGGATCGTGCGGAGCCTGCGAATTTGGATGAGTTGAAAGCGCGATCGGAGGTTTCATATGTATATAATAACGAAGTAACGGCTTTTTCTGGTGATAAGAAGGTTGCTGGTGTAACATTAAAGGAAGGCTTTGAGGGTTCTAAGGAATTAGCGTTAGATGCTGTGTTTGTAGAGATTGGTTCTCTGCCGCGTGCTGATTTAGCTAAGCAGTTGGGTACTGATTTTGATGAACGTGGTCAGATTAATGTTGATCCATATACGATGGCTACCGATATTGATGGTGTTTTTGCTGCGGGTGATGTCACAAATGCGAGTGCTGGTTTTAAGCAAATTGTAACGGCAAGTGCGCAGGGTGCGGTTGCTGCAACATCGGCATATAAAGATACAAAGGAACATGCGGACATGTGTTTGCAGCACATAAGAAGTCAGAAAAAATAATATGAATGTAGTTGTACGTGCTGGTGGAATTGGTACACGATTGTGGCCGCTTTCCAGCGCATCACATCCTAAACAGTTTCATAGTCTTGTTGATGATGAGACGCTTTTTCGTGCTGCGATTGATCGTGCATTTTCGTTAGCTGATAGTCCTGATAATGTTTTTGTGAGTTGTGCATCGAGTGCTGAGGAGTTTGTAAAAGAACAAGCTACGGAATTATCGTCGTATAATATTATTCGCGAGCCATGTGGAAAAAATACTGGTCCATCGATGTGTTTGGAGGCTGCAGTTTTAGAAACTCGTTTATCGCATGATGATGTTATTTTTTCGATCCCCTCAGATGATTTTATTGGGAATGCTGATGCATTTACATTGGCGATGGCTCACGCGGCGTCCTTTGTAGATTCAACGGAGAATTGGTTGGTTACACCGTGTGTGCCGGCCGCTCGAGTTGATGCGGGTTTTTCATATGTAGAACAAGGGGAGATGGTTCATCAAGGGCCAGGTGGTGGATTTTTTGGTATTAAAAGTTGGACGGAGAAGCCAGGTTCAGATGCGTGTGCGACGATGGTTAATGGCGGTCAGCATTTTTGGCATGCAGGAATGTATATGTATAAATTGGGTCATGTGTTGGCATTGTGGGAACAGTTGCACCCAGATTTGTTGCGGGTGTGTAGGGAGTTAGCGCGCGATTTACCGGGCGCACGAGAAGCTTATAATAATCTTGATGCCGCATCGGTAGAGTCTTTGTTAACACGACGTGCAGATTGTGTGGCGATGTTTGTTGCGCGCGATGTTGGGTGGTCTGATGTCGGGAAGTGGCATGTAGTGAAACGATTGTTGAAAGGGGATTCCACAAGTAATGTGATGCGAGGGGATGTTGCTGTTCGTGATACATCAGATTCATTAATTTATGGTCAGAAGGATAAAAAAACTGCAGTGATTGGTTTGGATAACGTGGTGGTGGTTGATACAAAGGATGGTTTGTTGGTGGCCCACGCTGATCGATCTCATGAAATAAAACAGATTTTAGAAAACAAAAACTAATATAAGTATGTATAAGCTCTTTCGTTCTCTCTTTTTTATCGCATTGATTTATGGTGTGTTTTTGGTTGGTGTGCGTGTGTATCAGCGTGTGACGTACGATTCTCCACCACCACTTGAACCGCGTCCTGAGGTTCGGATTCAGGTTATTGAGGGTTGGACGTTGCGTGAGATTGCTGCGCTTCTTGAGGAGATGGAGTTGGCAACAGAGGCTGAGTTTTATGCATTTGTAGGAACACCGGCTCAAGCAACGCGTCCGCAGTATCAGAAGTCTGATTTGATGGATAAGTATCCGTTTCTGCACGATATTCCTGACGGCTTGAGTTTGGAGGGGTATATTTTCCCTGACACGTATCGTGTATATGCAGATGATTCTATTGAAATGATTGTGGATCGGTTGTTAGCAAATTTTGATAACAAGGTTACGGATAAATTGCGTGAAGAAGTAGAGGATCAGCATAAGTCTTTGTATGACGTGATCACGATGGCATCAATTATTGAGCGTGAGGTGAATACAAATGGCGATCGAGCAAAAGTTTCCGATATTTTGTGGAGTCGTATGCGTATTGGTATGCCGTTGCAAGTTGATTCGAGTGTGAATTACGTAACACAGAAAGGAGACGCGGCGATTTCTAGGAAGGATTCGAGAATTGAATCTCCATACAATACATATCGGTTTAAGGGATTGCCTGCAGGACCAATTTCAAATCCTGGTATTAAAAGTATCAAAGCAGCGATTTATCCGGATGAAACGCCATACACCTATTTCTTAACTGATGTAAGTGGGCGCGTGCATTATGGACGGACACTAGACGAGCATAATGCGAATAAGTATAAGTACTTGAAATAGTTTGTTAAGAAACGCCTTCGGACGTTTTTTTGATTGATTATTTTGTTTCGATGTGGTTACATATTCTTCTATGAAGACGTCAGATTTTGACTACGATTTATCGGAGGAATTGATTGCCCAAGCTCCGATTGAGCCGCGGGAGCTTTCGCGTATGTTGGTCGTTGATCGTCAGGATGTAACACTGACTGATGCGCGATCTCGGAATATTATTACGATATTGAAGCCAGGAGATGTTCTTGTGAGGAATGTGTCTCGTGTGTTTAATGCACGGTTGCGTGGATGGAATAAAGTTGCGGACGCTCGTGCTCGAGTGGGTGAGGGTGATTGTGAGATGCTTGTGACGAAGTTTTTACATGAATTGCCGGGAGGAGATTTTGCGTTACCGCGGAGTGCGTGGGAAGTATTATTGAATCCAGGGATACATTATTCAGAGGGAGATGATATTTATTTGGGGTACTTGGATGTTGCTGGATATGGTGGGGATGTTTTTGCGACGGTGATGCGAAAGTCTGATGATAAAGTTGTTGAGGTGCAGTTTAACATTGAGAAGTCTTTGGTGTTTGCGTTGTGCGAGCAGTTTGGTGATGTGCCGATTCCGCCGTATGTAGATACGGTTCCGGATAATCCTGATGATTATCAGAATGTATACGCTGATGTGTTGGGGTCTGCTGCGGCACCGACAGCAGGGTTTCACTTTTCAGAAAATTTGTTAGCGCTGTGTGATTCACACGGGATTCAGTTTGCTGATGTTGTGTTGGATGTTGGGGTTGGTACGTTTCGTCCGATGAAAGGAGAAACGCTCGAAGAACATGTGATGCATGGTGAGCGTGTGTCGATTGATCAGGAAAATATTGAGAAGATTTTACAGGCGCATGTAAATGGAAATCGAGTGATTGCAATTGGGACGACGACGGTTCGTGTGCTTGAGGGCGTGTATCAGAAGATGGGTGCGCTTGTGCCGTATGAAGGTGATATTGATATGTTTATCAAGCCTGGGTTTGAATTTAATGTGATTGATGGATTGATGACGAACTTTCATGTGCCAAAGTCGACGCTGCTTGTTTTGGTGAGTGCGTTTGCTGGTACTGATTTGATTAGAAAGGCATATAAGCATGCAGTGGCAGAGAAGTATCGTTTCTACTCGTTTGGCGATGCAATGTTGATTTTGTAGGTAAGTAAAGTCAGTCCCGGCATATCCGGGCTTTTTTTATTGCTCAAATTAGAGTTGTGTGTTAGATTTTCGCATATGTCATTTTTTGAAGTTACACATCAAGATGGGAAAGCTCGGACCGGGGTCATGCATACTGATCATGGTGATATTCGTACACCTGCATTTATGCCTGTTGGAACTCAGGCAACGGTGAAGACGTTGGATATTTCAGATCTACGTTCGATTGGGGCCGACGTTATTTTGAATAATACATACCATTTGCATTTGCGACCGGGTGAGGATCGGGTGGCAAAGCTGGGAGGTGTGCATGAGTTTCAGGGATGGGATAAGCCTATATTAACTGACTCAGGTGGTTTTCAGGTTTTTTCTCTGGGACAAAAAGATGGATTGGTAAAGATTGATGATGAGGGTGTCATGTTTAAGTCTCATTTAGATGGATCTAAACATCGGTTCACGCCAGAGGAAGCAATCATTATTCAGCAAAAGTTAGGTGCGGATATTATTATGGCGTTTGATCAATGCACGGCTGATAGTGCGACTGAGGATGATGCTCGAAGTGCGATGGCTAAAACGCATGTGTGGGCGGCTCGATGTATTGAGCAGATGAAAACACCAGGACCACATCCATGGAAACAATTTTTATTCGGTATTATTCAGGGTGGATATAACAAATCTTTACGACAGGAGAGTGCGGATGCGATCACAGCAATGGATTTTGATGGGATTGCGGTTGGGGGAGAGTCTGTTGGATATCATATGGATAAAACGGTTGAGATTTTGAAATGGCTGGATGGCAAGCTTCCCGCAGATAAACCTCGGTATACGATGGGGTTAGGGGCGTCCCCGATGGATGTAATTGATGTCGTTGAACAGGGGATTGATATGTTTGATTGTGTGGTGCCGACGCGGATGGCTCGTAATGGTGGCGTGTTCGTGCGTGCAGAAGGGGTACAGAGAAAGTTTCGGATCTCATTACCAAAATCGCCGCACGTTGAGGATCTTCAACCGATATGTGAGTGGTGTATGTGTACATATTGTAAAGGAACCGATCAGGAAAAACCTGTAACACGTGCATATCTTCATCATTTATTTAAAACTGATGAGTTGTTGGGTGCGCGTATTGCGACGTATCATAATCTATTTTTTCTGGAGCAGTTTATGTCGGCGTTGCGGAATGCTATTACTGAGGATCGATTTGCTGACTTTGCTCGAGAGTGGAGAAGTTTGTAGTTTTTTTATCAACAAATTGTAATGAAGATCAGCTGCACGCTGGTCTTTTTTGTGCTATAATTAATGGGAAATATAGGGGGAACTTTCATCAGAACCTGTTTAGTATCTTTTGTAATAAAATTGCATTCAGATGCTGCCTAGACGATGTATCGTATGAGGAGGCATGCCGGTGGTATGTTAACGACATGCGAGGCAACGTATGGGTAGTAGCTGAATCGTAAGTTTATTACAAGCAATACATTTTTATTTTGGGCGCAAAGATACTAAACAGGTTCTTAGATGCCCCATCCATTTTTCTATGGAGTGGATTAAGCAGAACATTTTTTCTAAAATGCGGCGTAAGCATGCGATTTTTGGTATTGGGATGATGATCCCCGTGATACTTTTGATTCCTCAGACAGCAGCAGCAGCTGTATCTATTACTAACTTAATTTTGCAGGCCATCAATTTAGTGGTGTCTTTTTTAGTTGGAAAGTTGTATATTCCGTTGATGGGTGATTTGATGTTGTGGCTCATGAAAAATGTGGTTGCAGTAGCTCATTATAATAGTTTTGGAGATTCGACTGCGGTAACGATTGGGTGGATTTTGCTGAGAGACATGACGAATATGTTGCTCGTGATTCTGATGTTGATGATGGCATTTGGTACATTGCTTAATCGCGGGGATTTGTTAGGTGATTATAAATCGTTACCAAAGTTCGTCATTATTGCAGTTGTTATCAATTTCTCGAAGATGATTACGTTGATGGTGATTGATGTGGGTCAGGTTGTGATGCTTTCCTTTGTTTCTGCCTTTCGTAATACAGCGGGTGGGAATTTTCTTCAGGCATTTGGCATTAAAGATTGGTTTACGATTGGTGATTTTGGGGATGCTGGTAATGACAAGATTCTCATGGGAGTGCTGATATCGTATATTTTTGCTGCTATTTTGGTTACGGTTGTTGTGGTTGTTATGATGGTCTTTCTGTCGTATCTGGTTATTCGCATTGCGATGTTGTGGATTTTGATTATTTTTTCTCCGCTCGCGTTTGCATTAAATTTGATGCCAACTCGTGGTAAGAAACAATACGGACAGTGGTGGGAGTATTTAATTTCAACGATTGTAACAGGGCCGCTGCTGGCATTCTTCTTGTGGTTGACGTTGATTGTTGCGGGAACCTCTGGCGGTGGAGTGGGTAAAGAAGTGCTTGCTGATGCACAGGCTATTCGAGCAGCGCAAGAAAAGGAAGCGAAATTTGGTACAGAGACGATACAAACTGAACGACAGAAGAAATTTGGTAATGAAATGTTGGATTCAGATTCAATGATGACGTTTTTTATTTCGATCGTGATGTTACTGCTTGGTTTGAAAATTACTTCTGAGATGGGTGGGGTTGTTGGTGGTGCGGCAGTAGGTGTTACAAAAAAGGGAACTCGCTTTGTAGGGAAGTTAGCAAAGGGCGGAGCCAAGCGTGTTGGAAAAGGTGTTGCGAACATGGAAATTACTCGTGGTGGTGATTCGTTGGCCGGGTATACAAAAGCTGGGGTTGAGAAGGTGAGGAAGTCTGGGGTTGGTAAGGCAGTGGGCTTGGATTCTGACTATACTTCTTTGAAGCATGCAGAGCGTGAGGCGCGTGCTCGACGTACGTTGGGTGATGAAACAGGGGCACGTCGCTTAGAGCAAGGAGTGATTAGTAAAAATCGAGAAGGATTTAAAGATCTTACGAATGATCAAGTCGCAGATACGATGAAGAATTCTGCGAAGGGTTCTTTGCAATATAAGGCGGCGGCTTTGCATCTTGCTAAGAATAAATACTTTAATGATAAGAAATCCGATATTGCTGGAATAGGTGGGGGTGATAAAGATTTTCAAAAGCAGTTTGTTGCTGAGGCGAATGCTGGTGGCGCGAATTATGTGAATGTTCCCTCAGGGAAAACGAAACAGCAGGCAGTTGAAGATAAAATTGCTACGAGTACTAAGGGTGAACTTAATAAGTTTTACGGTACGATCGATTTGGATATTCGGAAAGCTCGAAACGGTAAAGGAGAGATGGTTGATGCGGATCCTGTGGGAGAGGCTAAGCTGCTTGCGATGGATAAGGAAACATTTAAGGACTTGTCGCCACAGAATAAGAAGAAATTTGAGAAGGCGGCGTTGCTGGGTATGAAGAATAAGACCGGTGCAAGTCGTACGAAGTTAGCTGATAAGCTGAAAGAAGTTAAGGGTTATGAAAGTATCGATTTTGATGCGGCAACGGGTTATTTTACTGGTGCGAAGGTGGCGGCTACATATCATAAAGATGGTAGGCCTAAGAAGGGTGCGTACACGATGGGTGCTTCTGAGATTAATGGTGTGCGTTCTATTCAGGAGGCGAGTTTGATTGCACAGCAGAAAAATAATACCGATGTAGCTACAAAAGGACGTCGTAAGAAAGATGGAACGGTTTCTTCGGTTGATACTGGGTTATCTCAATCATTTGATAAATTATCGAGTGGAAATAAGGCTTTACTTGAAACATCATCGAGTTCATTGGAAACTGCGTTGGATGGAATGCTGGCGGGTTCTGCACCCGCGCGGTTTACTGCGGCGCGTAGCGTGCTTAGTACGGCGGCTGGTGGTATGGATGCTGCGTTTAAATCGAATGATGTGGCAGGGAAGGCTACGAATCGAAAGAATGCTGCTGGTGGCGATATGAAGCATGAGGATTTGTTCAATGATAGTTCATTGAAAGGGGCGATGGATCAGTTGGATGAGGCGTTGAGTACGCGACAGACATTAGAGACAAGTGGATCTGCTACGGCACCTGCTCGTCGACGTGAGGTTGATCAGCTCATTGGAAGTTTGAGGAAAGAGATTTTGGAACATGTTAAATCAGTGAAGAGCAAGCAGTCTGGCCCTGGTGGTGCGGCTGCCAAGGTCATGCGAGGTGACCGGGCTTCTCATCGTGAGAAACTTGGCGCTGTTTCGTCGCGATTGAAAACCTCTATGTCTTCAGT
>Ga0114932_10006083_pt1 | contig 10430 bp, 10 predicted proteins | sample 2SBtaG_2_FD_87286 | JGI IMG/M metagenome (GOLD analysis project Ga0114932, IMG submission 87286) | Deep subsurface microbial communities from Kolumbo volcano to uncover new lineages of life (NeLLi) - 2SBTROV12_ACTIVE470 metaG | ecosystem: Environmental > Aquatic > Marine > Volcanic ... | reverse complement strand
ATATATGAGAACGCAAAACCAGAAAATAACTATCTCATTACTGTTGATGTTGCTCGCGGTTTGGGCAATGATTATTCTGCATTTATCGTGTTTGATATTACAGCGTTTCCCTATAAGGTAGTTGCAAAATATAGAAATAATGAAATAAAACCAATGCTTTTCCCCAATATTATTCAGGAGGTGGGAAAGGCATATAATGATGCATATTTATTGATTGAAGTAAATGATATTGGAGATCAAGTTGCCAGTATTCTTCACTATGATTTGGAATATGAAAATTTATTGATGGCATCAATGAGAGGTCGTGCTGGGCAAATTGTCGGCACAGGGTTTAGTGGAAAGAAATCTCAACTTGGTGTCAGAATGACTGCAGCAGTTAAAAAGTTGGGATGTTCAAATTTGAAGACATTTTTAGAAGATGATAAGTTACTAACCGTTGATTATGAGATTATAGATGAATTAACTACATTTTCGCAAAAACATAATTCTTTCCAAGCAGAAGAAGGATGTAATGATGACTTGGCAATGTGTTTAGTTATTTTTGCATGGTTGGTCGCACAAGATTATTTTAAAGAAATGACAGATAATGATATTCGAAAAAGAATATATGAAGAACAAAGAAATCAAATAGAACAAGATATGGCACCATTTGGGTTTATATCAGATGGTTTAGATGAAACTACTTTTACTGATGATTCTGGAGATAGATGGTATAGTGATGAATATGGAGATAAAAGTTATATGTGGGAATATCATTAATGGATTTTGATGATCAAATTAAATTAGGACATCTATTATTAAGTGAAAGAACGTGTAAGGTTTGTGAAGAGACTAAAAATTTGATTGATGGATTTTATAGAACTAGAAAAGAAAGAGGAGCAGTTTTATCTTCATATTCTTATGAATGTAAAGAATGTACCATAAAAAGAATTCAAGAAAGAAGAAAAAAAGTATCACATCCTATTGAATGGGAATATCCCGATTGGTAGTGTTCATACCATGTTTCCCCAACGTAAAAAGGCAAAACAATAAATATTTCTAGAATAAATTTGGATTGCGAGGGGACTTAAGATGCCACTAAATTTAGCATCTCCTGGAATTGTAGTAAGAGAAGTAGACCTAACAGTTGGTAGAGTAGATCCAACTTCTGACAAAATCGGAGCTATTGTAGCACCATTTGCTCAGGGTCCGGTAGAACTTCCTACTATAGTTCAAAACGAGAACGATCTTTTAAACGTATTTGGTAAGCCATACGCTGCAGATAAGCACTATGAGCACTGGTTAACTGCATCATCTTTCTTAGCATACGGCGGATCGCTAAGAGTTGTAAGAGCAGATGATACTTCCATGAAAAATGGAATGGTTGGTTCTGCTTCTAATGTAAAAATCAAGAGCAGTGAGCACTATGAGCAACTTAGATATGATGAGAATACAATTACTAATGTAACTGTTGCTGCCAAAGATCCCGGATCTTGGGGTAATGGATTGAGAGTTGGTATTATTGATGCAAAGGCAGACCAAGTTCTTGGTATTAATACTGCTGGGGTATCGGCATTCACTGCTGCTATCAGTAATAGATCTGCAACTATTGCTACCGGTGCAGCATCTACAATTGGTATTACTACGACTTCGATTACTATAGGTCAAGAAATTCGTGGTGAGTTTGTTTCAGCAGGAACTACAGTTATTGGTATTTCTGTAGGAGTTGTTTCCATGAGCGCTGCAACATCAAATACAGAAGGTGGAGTTACTGTTCCTCTAGACTTTGGTTCGACAGCATTCACTTCAGCAGCACTTGTGGTTGGTGCTGGTATTACTCAATCGGTTACTGGAAGAGTTGCTGTTGGTGCTGGAGAAACAAGTGAACTTGATGGTTATCTAAAAGGTATTGTTACAGAGATTGGTGCTGGAACAGCAGGTGTTAAGGTTCTTTCTCATGTTTCTACCGCAGGAACAGAGACTGTAAAGGATTACACTCCTGGTGGAATTTATGAGTTTAAGACAGATTCGACAGTTGCTATTCACACAGAAGGAACATCAACTTCTTATGGTTCAACAGCAGTAAGTACGGCGTCTGATTGGTTCGATGCTCAGACATTAGTTACCGGAACTGCAGTTGTTGGTGGAGCAACCACAGAAACTACCGTAAGTTGGAATCAAATTGCTGATAGACCATCAACAACCACATATGGCGATTCCAGAGGCTCAAGATTTGATGAAGTTCATGTTGTTGTCGTTGATGGTGATGGTAAAATCAGCGGAAATGCTGGAACAATTCTTGAGAAGCACTTAGGTCTTTCCAAAGCAAAGGATGCAGAATTCTCTGCCGGATCTCCTTCTTATTGGAGAAAGTATCTCAAGGATAATTCTTCTTATATCTTTGGTGGTTCTGAACCAGCTGGCGTTGTTACAACTGGATATAAGTCTGGTGGATTTGATCTTGTTACTGACACGGGATGGGATCAAAATGCTTCGGGTATCACATTTGCTGCAAGAGGTGCTCTAAATTCTAAACTTTCTAAAGGTCTTGATTACGGCGGTGCTACTGGAATAGGAACAACTGGTCTTAATGCAAGTATTGGTAACCTATCTTCCGGTTATGGATTACTTGAGAATGGAGATACTTATGCCGTTGATTTCTTATTGATGGGTTCTGCCGGATATGAAAAGGAAGACGCTCAGGCACTTGCACAGAAGGTAATATCAGTTGCAAATGTAAGAAAAGATGCCGTGGCATTTATTTCACCATACAGAGGAGCAGCAATTACTGATGATTCTTCTGATACTGCAGTTCAGATTAGATCTGATGCTGACATTACAACTAAGGTTTTGAGTTTCTATGCTCCGTTGACCTCTACATCTTATGCCGTATTTGATAGTGGATACAAATACATGTATGATAGATTTAATGATACCTTCCGTTATGTTCCACTGAATGGAGACATTGCCGGAACTTGTGCTCGTACAGATGCCAATGCGTTCCCATGGTTCTCTCCAGCAGGAACAGAAAGAGGAGCAATTCTTAATGCTGTTAAGTTGGCATACAATCCTTCTAAGGCACAAAGAGATCGTCTGTATTCGGCAAGAGTTAATCCAGTAATCTTCTCACCTGGTGCTGGTATTGTTCTGTTCGGTGATAAGACTGGTCTTGCTAAGGCATCGGCATTTGATCGTATCAATGTTCGTCGTCTCTTCATCTATCTTGAAGATGCAATTCAGGCAGCAGCGAGAGATCAACTTTTTGAGTTCAATGATGAGATTACTAGAACCAACTTTGTAAATATTGTCGAACCTTTCCTTCGTGATGTTCAGGCAAAGAGAGGTATTCAAGATTATGTTGTCATTTGCGATGAAACAAACAATACTGCTGCAATTATAGACAATAATGAGTTTGTAGCAGACATCTATATCAAACCAGCAAGATCAATTAACTTCATTGGTCTTACTTTTGTTGCCACCAGAACTGGTGTTTCATTTGAAGAAGTAATCGGTAACGTTTAATTAAAGAGGTTTAACAACTATGCCATCACGTAATCAACAAAACACCACTCCATTACGTACAATTAAAGACTTTAAAAGTAAGTTAATTGGTGGTGGTGCAAGACCCAATCTATTTGAAGTAGAATTGGCTTTCCCCGATGGTGAAGGAAGTCCAGTTGCTGTCAATGAAGTTGTAGAAAACGCAAGATTTCTCGTCAAGGCAGCAGCTCTTCCTGCATCAACAATTGCTCCTATTGAAATTCCTTTTAGAGGAAGAATTTTAAAAATTGCTGGAGATAGAACATTTGAGACTTGGACAATTACTGTAATGAACGATAGTACATTTACTATTCGTTCTGCCATGGAAAAGTGGATGAATTATATTAATAAACTAGATAATGGAACTGGTGTTACTGATCCGGTTCTTTATCAAAAGGATGCTGTAGTCAAGCAACTTGATCGTGACGGAAAAGTTCTCAGAAAATATAAGTTCTGGGATATTTTCCCAACCAATATTTCTACAATTGATTTGAGTTATGACACCACCGATACTATCGAAGAATTTACTGTAGAAATGCAGGTTCATTACTGGGAAGCATTTAAAGGAGATGCCGAATTAGCTGGCGGAGAGGATATTCGATAAATAATACAATAACAGTTTAAGTAAATTATAATGGCAAGACTTTTTGGTTTTTCTATTGAGGATAAAGAAAAAAAATCCGCTTCTATAGTTTCCCCCGTTCCTCAAAATAATGAGGACGGGGTTGATAATTATATTAGTAGCGGATTTTATGGTCAATATGTTGATATAGAAGGTGTATATCGTACGGAAAGTGATCTAATTAAGAGATACCGTGAGATGGCATTGCATCCAGAATGTGATGGTGCTATTGAAGATGTTGTTAATGAAGCAATTGTTAGTGATCTTTATGATTCACCTATAGAAATAGAACTTTCTAATCTAAATGCTAGTGATAAGTTAAAAAGTGCTATAAGAAGTGAATTTAAATATATTAAAGAAATATTAGATTTTGATAAAAAATCTCACGAAATTTTTAGAAACTGGTATGTTGATGGTAAATTATTTTACCTTAAAGTAATCGATGCAAAAAAACCTCAGGAAGGAATTAAAGAGTTGAGATATATTGATCCCATGAAGATCAAATATATTAGGCAGGAAAAGAAGAAGGATAAAACTAATCCATTACTTCCCAGTAATGGTGAAAATTTTAGAAGTATGGCTCCAGAATTGGATGAATATTTCTTATATAATCCTTCACCAAATTATCCAGCAAACACTTATTCTGGAGGAGGAAATCAGAAAAGTTCGGTAAAAATTGCTAAAGATTCTATAGCATATTGTTCCTCTGGTCTTGTAGATAGAAATAAAGGTACAGTTCTTTCATATCTTCACAAGGCAATTAAAGCTCTCAATCAATTAAGAATGATTGAAGATTCTCTTGTAATTTACAGATTATCAAGAGCACCAGAGCGTAGAATTTTTTATATTGATGTTGGCAATCTACCTAAAGTAAAAGCAGAGCAATATCTCAGAGAGGTAATGTCTCGTTATAGGAATAAGTTAAGCTATAATGCCAACACTGGTGAAGTTCGTGATGATCGCAAATTTATGAGTATGATGGAAGATTTTTGGCTTCCTAGAAGAGAGGGTGGTAGGGGAACTGAAATTACTACTCTTCCTGGCGGTCAAAATCTGGGCGAACTTTCTGATATTGAATATTTCCAAAAGAAACTATATCGTTCTTTAGGAGTTCCGGAGTCAAGAATTGCTGCAGAAGGAGGGTTTAATCTTGGTCGTTCATCCGAAATTCTTAGAGATGAACTCAAATTTGCCAAATTTGTTGGGCGTTTAAGAAAACGTTTTGCTAACATGTTCACTGACATGTTAAAAACTCAGTTACTATTAAAAAATATTGTATCAGTAGAAGATTGGAATAGTATTAGTGATCATATTCAATATGATTTCTTATATGACAATCAATTTGCAGAACTCAAAGAATCTGAGTTAATGAACGAGAGACTTGGTATTTTGGCAACAATTGAACCATATATTGGAAAATATTATTCTAATGAATATGTTCGTCGTAAAGTATTGCGTCAAACAGATGCTGAAATGATTGAAATTGATGAACAAATTGAAGATGAAATACAAAAAGGAATTATTCCAGATCCAAATTCCATGGATCCAATCACTGGAGAACCATTACCTCAAGATGGAGGTCAAAATGCTCTCGGAGATGTTCCTATGGAACCAGAGATTGATGGATCTTCAACAGAAGTAGGTGAAATATAAATAGATTTATAAATAAACTGAAAAATTAATGGAAAACATTATTGATTTAATTGCTACTGACTCTAAACCATCAGAAGTTAGTGATCAAATAAAAAATATTTTATTTACAAAAGCCGCTGAAAAGATAGAGTCTGAGAGGGCACAAATATCAGCATCAATGTTTGCTGAACCAGAAGAAACACAAGGAGAGGAATAATGTCTAGAACATTATTAGTTGGAGTTGGAACTGAAGTTCAATTAAATACTGCAACTACATTAAGCAATGCTACTGTAGTAAGAGTATTTAATAATTCTGGCGCTGATGCAACAGTCAGTATTGCAAAAAGCACAACTGCCGGATATGCAAGTACTGCTACAGTAACTCTTCCGGCAGATAGAATTGAATTTTTTGAAAAAGGTGCTCAAGATCAGATTTCTGCATCAGCAGTAACTGTTTTAGGATTTAAAGTAGGATTCACAGGATAAACTAATGAAACTTATCACAGAAGAAGTATCAAACGTAAAAATTATTACCGAAGGCAAGGGTGCCGGTAAGAAATTATACATTGAGGGTGTTTTCCTTCAGGGAAATCTCAAGAACCGTAATGGAAGAATGTATCCAATGGAGACTCTTTCCCGTGAGGTAAAGAGATATAATGATACATTTGTTGGTAAGGGTCGTGCTCTTGGAGAACTTGGTCATCCAGACGGACCTACAGTAAATCTTGATAGAGTCTCTCATAAAATTACTTCTCTTACTCAAGAAGGAAATAATTTTAAGGGTAAGGCACAGATTCTCAATACTCCAATGGGTAAAATTGCATCTTCTCTTCTTGATGAAGGTGTAATGCTTGGTGTTTCTTCTCGTGGTGTTGGATCATTAAGAGAAGATAGAAATGGAATAAGAGTTGTTGGTGAAGATTTTCAGTTAGCAACGGCTGCAGATATTGTAGCAGATCCTTCTGCTCCTGATGCTTTTGTTAATGGAATTATGGAAGGAAAAGAGTGGGTTTGGGAAGGAGGAATTCTTCGTGAGCAACTTGCGGAGAAGACTCAGAAGAGAATTAATACTCTTGTTGATCAAAGAAGATTGGAAGAGTATAAGTTAAATTTATTCAATGAATTCCTTTCAAATCTTTAAATTATAAATAAATATAGATTAATACAAAAATATCTAATCAAATGTCCGTTGGTAGCAATTTACAAGAAATGGAAAACGTAGTAACCAAAGGCGCTGCTGCAGCTGAACCAATGCAATCCTTGTCCACCCAAACACCTGGACAACCTGCAGTGGAAGATCTCGGTGGTCCTACCCCAGAAAACTATAGAGTCGATGATGATTCGGCAAAACTAAAAGAACCTTCTTTAGCAACTGTTAAAGATATCGTTAATAAAGGTGCTGTTCCTGCTGAGCCAGCAAAAATGGCAAAAGAGGAAGAGGAAGTTGAAGGTGAAGTAGTTGCCGAAGAAGAAGAGACTGTAGAAGAAATTGTATCTGAGGAAGAAACTTCTGAAGAGGAAGTTGTTTCTGAAGAAGAATTAGTTGGTGAAGAAATACCTTCTATCGAAGAAGATGTTGAGGCACTTCTTTCTGGAGAAGAACTCTCTGAGGAATTCCAAGAAAAAGCACGTACTATTTTTGAAACCGCAATCAAAGCAAAAGTTGCTGAGATGAAGGAAGAAGTTCAAAAGCAGTATGAGTCATCTCTTGTAGAAGAAGTTACTTCTATTAAAGAAGAACTTACTGATAGAGTTGATGCCTATCTTGAGTATGTTGCAGACGAATGGATGTCTGAGAATAAAATTTCAGTTGAGCATGGACTTAAGACTGAAATGACTGAATCGTTCCTTGTCGGAATGAAGAAACTTTTTGAAGATCATTATGTAACTATTCCTGAAGAAAAATATGATGTTCTTAATAGCATGGTAGAAAAACTTGATGAGATGGAAGATAAACTCAACGAACAAATCAATAAAAATATTGCTTTAAACAGAAGATTAGCTGAGTCGGTTGCTGATGTAATTTTTACAGAAGTATCTGAAGGTCTCGCACTTTCCCAAAAGGATAAACTCGCTTCTCTTGTAGAAAATGTTGAGTTTGATAGTGAGGAAACGTATCGTGAGAAACTGGTAACTTTAAGGGAATCATATTACCCAAGTAATACCGGAACTCAAACAGATGAATCAGAAACTATTTCTGAAGAGTCTTCTGGACAGGATCAAGAACCAGTAACTGGTTTAATGGAATCCTATATCCAAACCATGAATAGAGTCGCTAAAAAGTGATTCATCAATTATCACAGATCAAACTAACTTTTTAAAGAGGTAAATTCAAATGCAATCGTTCAATTCTGAACATCTGCAGGAGAAGTGGGCACCTATCCTCAACCACGAGGGAATGGGTGAGATTAAAGATTCTCACCGTAGAATGGTTACCGCTCAACTCCTGGAAAACCAAGAACAAATGCTTCGTGAAGAGCGTGAGTTCTTATCTGAAGCTCCAGTAAACTCTGGTAATGCCGCTGGTGCTGGTGGTGGTTTTGGAGGAAGTGCTTCTTCCCCAACCGCTGGTTTCGATCCTGTTCTGATCTCCTTAATCAGACGTTCGATGCCTAATCTGATCGCCTATGACGTTGCTGGCGTTCAACCAATGAATGGTCCTACAGGACTTATTTTTGCAATGCGCTCCCGTTATGCTAGTCAGACTGGAGACGAGGCACTCTTCAACGAGGCAGATACAAGATTCGCTGCCCAGAATGCTAACTTGGCAGGTGCTTCCCAAAATACCCTCAATAATCATAGTGGTATTGGTACTAATGCTGCTTCTAGCGGAGATACCAATCCTGCTGTCTTGAATGATACCCCAGCAGGTAACTACAGACTATCACAGGGTATGGTAACTGGCGATGCTGAAGCACTTGGAGATGCTGATGCTAACCAATTCCAACAAATGGCATTCTCGATCGAGAAAGTCACTGTTACCGCACGTTCTAGAGCACTCAAAGCTGAGTATTCTTTGGAACTCGCACAAGACCTTAAGGCAATCCATGGTCTGAATGCTGAGGCTGAACTCGCAAACATTCTCTCTACTGAGATTCTTGCTGAGATCAACCGTGAAATCATCAGAACCATTTATAAGACTGCTGAAATCGGTGCTACCACTAACGTAGCAAACACTGGTATTTTCGACCTCGACATCGACTCCAATGGTCGTTGGTCTGTTGAGAAGTTCAAGGGTCTCATCTTCCAGATTGAGAGAGATGCTAACCGCATTGCCCAAAGAACTCGTAGAGGAAAGGGTAACATCATCATCTGTTCTGCTGATGTTGCTTCTGCTCTCACCATGGCAGGTGTACTTGATTACACCCCTGCACTCAACGCTAACTTGAACGTTGATGACACTGGTAACACCTTTGCTGGTGTTCTTGCCGGTAAGTTTAAGGTTTACATCGACCCATATTCTGCTAATGGTGCTGATAAGCAGTACTATGTTGCTGGTTATAAGGGTTCTTCACCTTATGACGCCGGAATGTTCTATTGCCCATACGTTCCCCTTCAGATGGTTCGTGCCGTTGGAGAGAACACCTTCCAGCCTAAGATCGGATTTAAGACTCGTTATGGAGTCGTTGCTAATCCATTCGCTAACGATGGTGCTCTTTCTGATGGAACCGCTGCCGGAACCAGTGCTCTTACTGCCGACAGAAACCGTTACTATCAGAGAGTTCAAGTTAAGAACCTCATGTGATCTAAAAGATTCACATATTTCTTTCAGGAGGGTCTTCGGACCCTCTTTTTTTATCTAAATACAAATAAAAAACGATGGCATCAATATTTGATAAGCAAATAGATAATCGAAATTTTTTATCCCCAATTGGGTTTAAATTTACTATTGCTAAAGAGCCAAAAGTTTCTTTTTTCTGCAATTCTGCTAGAATACCAGAAATTACGTTGGGAACTGCTATTCAACCAACATATTTAAAAGATATTGATGTTCCTGGAGAAAAATTAACTTATGGTGATTTTTCATTAAGATTTTTAGTTGATGAAAATCTTGAAAACTACATGGCAATTCATAATTGGTTAACAGGTCTTGGATTTCCAGATTCTGCTCAAGACTATAGAGATTTAATAACTAATGAAGATAATTATGAAGATGTGGAAAATCAATATAGTGATGGTAGTCTTCATATACTGAATAGTAATTTTAGAGATACTGCTATAGTAAAATTTTTAAATTTATTTCCAATTAATTTAACTTCTTTGGAATTTGAAGCTGATGCAACAGATTTTAACTACTTTACAGCAGAAGCAACATTCAAGTATACTGTGTATAATATAGTAGCGCCTGATAATAGAACACCCTTATGAACCTTGAACAAATTCAGGAGATGTGGCAGAAAGATTCTGTTATTGATCCTGACAACCTACATGATGAATCACTAAAAATTCCTCAACTCCACTCAAAATATTATACCATATACAATACGATTACCCTTTTAAGGGAAAGAGCAAAAGAAACTTATAATCGTGTTAAATTAGAAAGATATAACTTTTATGCAGGAAAGGCGCCGGCAGAGGTATATGAAGAAGAACCTTTCCCATATAAAGTAAGAGAAAAAGATGCCATTCAAAGATATTTGGAAGCAGATGAAAAATT
>Ga0114932_10006082_pt1 | contig 10431 bp, 6 predicted proteins | sample 2SBtaG_2_FD_87286 | JGI IMG/M metagenome (GOLD analysis project Ga0114932, IMG submission 87286) | Deep subsurface microbial communities from Kolumbo volcano to uncover new lineages of life (NeLLi) - 2SBTROV12_ACTIVE470 metaG | ecosystem: Environmental > Aquatic > Marine > Volcanic ... | reverse complement strand
TCAGAACTTCTTAATTTTGATCTAGATGATACTATTTCAACAAAATCTGAGAGTGGTCTTCCTTTGATATTTCTCATTTTTTTACTAGTTGGATTATGAATTATTGGTGTCCAGTTATCCATCTCTATCAATTCAGTAATGTTTACTGAAAAACTCGTATCATCTTGTTCTAGAATTTTTTTAATTTTTTGAAGTTCAATAAAATTTTCCCATACATTATGAAGTAATTTTGGACTAAGCTTATTTTTTGTAATGAATGCTTGTCTACTCAAATCAGACATGAAAACTTGATAGTTTTTTTCTTTGACTTCTTTTCCTGATTTTTTTTGTAATAATAATATGAATGGTGGAATCATAGTTTGAAAAAATGTTCCTGATGGAAATTGAATAATCCCTTTGAGAATATTATTTTTTAATAATTCTTGACGTGATTTTTTTGATCTTTCTGAAAATAAATAACCTCCAGATACTATTAAAGTAAAATATCCTGATGGAATAATATTTTCTGACATTTGAATAATGTAATTATCAATGTAATTTTTTCCAAAATCATAATCTGATTTTATTTCAGAAAAATTTATTTCTGTTCCAATTGGTGGAAATCCCATAATGCCACTAAATTTAGTATTTTTTGAAAACATCATAGGTTCTTGAGCATGAATGTTGATTGTTGAAAAATCTTTTAACAAAAGTAAGAACTTCAAAATTTCAATATTTTTTTTGTTAATATCAATAATGCTGATATTTGAACTTGAAAATTCTCTTAAATCTTCACCATTCAATTCAAATTCTTCAGAAATATGTCTTAATGTATCAAAAACGATTTTTCCATGTCCTATGTGAGTTAGAAGCAATTTTCTTTCTTTGATGTTTATTGCAGTTGCACCACTTACAAGAAATTTGTACATAAGCAATGAAATAGAATCTGAAATTGTAAAACCGCCATATTTTCTTCCTAAATCTGGATTGTCAATAATTTTGTAAATCTGTTGAATAATTGACTCTGGATTTGATTTCAAAATTGAAAAATAATTTGTTTCTTTTATAATACTAAATAATATTGAATCAGAAATATGATCTGGGCTAGCAAATCCTCTTAATTCAATTTTGTATTTTCTTTCTCCTTCCAAAAGAAGTTTTTCTATTTGAGATCGTACTTTTTTAGGATTTTCTTGTGAAAATAATGAATTGTTAAAGTCTTTTTCGTCAACATATTTTGCAAATAATATCTGTGTTAATGTAATGCCAAACTGACTTGAATCTAATCTCCCTCGTAACAAGTCACAAGTTTTAAAAAAATAATCTTCAAATTTTATTTTTGATTTAAATTTATCTGGTGACGCCATCTCTTTTTCAAATGATGGTATGTCGGGGACTTCAATCACCTGTGTTTCAAGAATTTTTTTAAAAAAGAATTTTTCATTGTTGTTACATAAAATACCATATTTGGCATCAGTACCTAACATATTAAAAATCAAATTTCCTGTATTGGTTTCTGTGTATAGTTCTCTAGATGAAGTTTTTACATCTACAAGAATTTCTATATTATTGTCTTGATCCAACACAACAATATCATAAATTATTGTTTTTGATTCATTTTTAGAATTATCCTCTGAAATGTTTGGTTGATAATCCGTTTTGATTTGTTTTCGTGGAAATCCATATTCCTTTATGAGCATGGAAATTGCTTTATTTATTACATCAATTTCTAAAATCTTATTCTTTTTTGGCTTGTTAGAATAAGAACTTGGTTTTTTCATATCTTTTTTTTTCATTACAACTAGTAATTAGAGGTTTATTTAGTATATTTTAATAGTTGAAGACTACAAGATAATTTTGTAGTATGCAGATACACATAGCACCAATTGGAAATAAAACCGAACATGTAATTGAATGGATTAAAGAGACTCCTCCAGTTAAAAAAATATGGTTAATTCATAGCAAGAAAAATAAAACACAAAACATAGATTTTCCAAAAAAAGCTAAAGATTGTGCAAAAAAAATTAAATCGTTTTATGATGATTGTGAGATAAAATTTGCAATAATTGAAGATTCATTGGGAATTGATGATACTATGGATAAAATCAATGAAATTGTAACGAATGAAGAAAAAGAAAATGAAAAACTTTTGAAAGAAGGTAAAATTGATGAAGAATTATCTAGAAAAGATTTTTTGATAAATGTTACAGGAGGTACAAATGCAGTTGCTGCAGGGGCAATTTTATCTGCAACATTACTTGGAACACGTGCACATTATATAAAAAATAAGAGCATTGAGCCTAATCTTGAAACGTATCTTGTAGATCTTCCAATTCCTCCTTTAGGGATTTTGAAGATGAATGAAACATTTCTTCAAGTTTTAAAAATTATTGCTAAAGGTAACTTGATAATTAAAGATCCTGATGGAAAAACTCATCTCAAAAAAGGCCCTGGAGTCATTACTAATTCTGATGTACTAAAAGAAATGAGTTGGGATAAAGTAATTTCAACTGGAAAACGAAATAGAAAAAGGGGTGCAACAAATATGAGAGCAATTGCTTTAAAATTAAAAAATTTGGGATACATTCGAATAATTAAAGGAATTCCTTCTGTAAAACAAATTTCTTTTGGTCATGGGAAAAAAGAATGGCAATTAGTTGAAGGTGATACGGGAGGTGTAATGTATGAGATTACTTCTCTTGGAAGAAGACAAGCAAAAAATGCCCTGATGATTGATTAATAGGCACAAAAATTCTTTTTACTACAATTTATTTTTGTAGTCTTCAAAATTAAATACAATACCTTGAACTGTTCAATATTATCATGAGACATAGAAAGAAATCTGATAATAATGAGAAGATTTATCCCTCAAAGGAAAAGATATCAAAACATATTTCTGGTGATTATGAGAATATGAAAAAAGAAAAAAACAATAATTTAACTGGAAAAGAAGATCAAGAAATTCATTTAGAATCATTTCTATGGGAATCTGCAAATTGGTTAAGAGGCAACATGGATGCTTCTGATTTTAAAGCATATATTTTTCCATTGCTATTCTACAAAAGACTTTCAGATGTATATGATGAAGAATATCAAAATGCATTATACGAATCAAAAGGTGACAAAAATTATGCGACATCAACAATTATGCATGACTTTCAGATTCCTGATGGTACACATTGGAATGATTTGAGAAAAGTTTCTAAAAATGTTGGTGCTCAATTAATGAAGAACTTTAGAGCAATTGAAATGGCAAACAAAAAAAGACTTTATGGAATTTTTGGTAGTGCTCAATGGGGTAATACAAATACCATAAATGATGAATTGATGAAAAACTTAATTGAACATTTCTCAAAACTTACTTTGTCTAATTCTAAATTTGACCCTCATGTGTTAGGCGATGCATATGAATATCTGATAAAGAAATTTGCTGATTTAACAAACAAAAGTGCTGGAGAATTTTATACACCTAGACCTGTTGTAAGATTGATAAACAAAATATTAGATCCTAATGATTCCGATTCTATTTATGATCCATCATGTGGAACTGCTGGAATGCTTTTAGAAGCAATTGAGCATGTAAAAAAGAAAAAGAATCAAGATTCTAGAACACTAAAAATTTATGGACAAGAATCTAATCTAAACACATCATCTATTGCTAGAATCAATCTATTCTTGCATGGTGTAAAGGATTTTGATATCAAAAAAGAAGATACTTTGAGAAATCCTCTTTTCCAAGAAGATGATAAATTACAAAAATTTGATTGTGTTATTGCTAATCCTCCATTTTCATTAAAAAAATGGGGTTATGAAGTTTGGAAAGATGATCCATATGATAGAACATTTGCAGGAGTCCCTCCAGAAAGTTATGGTGATTTTGCATGGGTTCAACACATGATCAGTTCAATAAATGAAAAAAATGGTAGGGTGGGGGTAGTTTTATCAAGCGGTGCCTTATTTCGTTCAACTGAAAAACCCATTAGGAAAAAATTAATCCAAGATTTTGATTACCTTGTTGCAGTAATTCAAATGGCTGAAAATCTATTTTATGGGACCTCTATTGCTCCATGTATCTTAGTTTTTAGAAAAACAAAAAAAGATATTGAAAAAGAAAATGTTTTGATGATTAATGCTTCAAAATTCTATCAACCAGGACGTGCACAAAATCTCTTTTTAGATGAACATGCAGAAGAAATTGCAAAAATCTTCAAATATCGTGATGAACAACAACATATCTCAAAGATTGTTTCAAGGGAGGAAATAGAGGAGCAGGATTGGAATCTAAGTCTTATACGATATATTGAACCTGAAAATGATGAAAAAATCATTCCATTAAAGGAAGCAAAAAATAACTTAAAAAAAGCCATTTCTGATTTTAACACTTCAGATTTAGAATTAAAGAAATTACTAATTAAGGAGGGAATTTTACATGACTGATTCAAAACTTACTATACAAGAACTTGAGACATATCTATGGAAAGCTGCAATTAATCTCCGAAATAAGATAGATGCAGGAGATTACAAAGTTTACATTTTCCCATTATTGTTCTACAAAAGAATTTGTGATATTTATGATGAAGAATACAAAAATGCATTAACTGAATCTAAAGGCAAAAAAGACTATGCAACATCACAATTTGTACATAATTTTCAAATTCCTGATGGTGTACATTGGAATGATTTACGTAACACTTCAAAAAATATAGGTGATAAATTACAAAAAAACCTTCGTAGTATTGAAAAAGCAAATAAAAAAAGACTGATTGGAATTTTTGGTGATACTGAATGGGCAAATAAAGATGTGTTATCGGATGAAACTCTCAAGAATTTAATTGAAGATTTTTCATCAATTAATCTTTCAACAAAAACTGTCCCTGATGATTTAATGGGAACTGGTTATGAATATCTTGTAAAACAATTTGCAGATGATAGTGGACATACAGCTGCTGAATTCTATACAAACAGAACCGTTGTAACATTAATGTCTAAAATTCTTGCTCCTGAAGAAGGTGAATCCATCTATGATCCTACTTGTGGTTCAGGAGGGATGTTACTTGAAGCTGTAAATTTTGTTAAACGTAAAGGCAATCCAATGACTTTGAAACTATTTGGTCAAGAGAAAAATACAACCACGTCAGGAATTGCCAAGATGAATCTGTTATTACATGGATTTCAAGATGCTGAAATAAAGAGAGGGGATACTTTGAGTGAACCTTTGTTTCTGGATGAAACAGGAAGTTTAAGAAAATTTGATGTAATTTTAGCAAATCCTCCATACTCAATATCCAAATGGAATCAAAAAGCTTGGGGCCAAGATCCTTTTGGAAGGAACATTCTTGGCACACCTCCAAAAGGCAAGGCCGATTATGCATTCATTCAACATATTTTAGCCTCATTAAGTGAAAAAGGAAGGGCTGCAATTTTACTTCCACACGGTGTACTATTTCGTGATGGTGAAAATGAACTTCGAGAAAATTTGGTAAAAAGTGATAAACTAGAATGTGTTATAGGCTTAGGTTCTGATTTATTCTATAATTCTTCAATGCCATCATGTATAATGATTCTAAATAATAATAAAAAATGGAAAAAGAAAATCCTTCTTATTGATGCAAGTGATCAGACATCAAAATTAGATAATATGACCTTTCTTTCAGATTCTAATATTGATTCAATTTTTAAGAATTGGAGCGAGTTTAGAGTTAAAAAAGGAATTTCATTCATCGCTGATGAAAATATGATTAAACAAAAACAATATTCATTAAATATTAAATTATATATCAAAAAATTATCCAAATCAAAAAATGAAATAAATGAAATTTTAGTTGAATGGAAATCTTTTTCTCAAAATACCCTACAATCAATTTCTAAAATTATTCTTGATGTGGAGGCGATTAAAAATTAAAAAACAAAAAAATGAATTATTGGAACAAAAATGGGATATTGTTAGGTTGGGTAATGAAGTAACTCCTATCAATGATAATGAACATGATCCTTTGAAAAAAGGTATCAAAAAGTATGTTGCTGGACCTCATATAGAATCAAAAAAATTCAATATTAGGAAATATGGATTAATTGAACAAGATAGAGCAGTTATAGGTTCTGCTTTTCATAGAAAGTTCAAAAAAAATAATCTGTTATACGTTACTAGAAATCCCCATCTTCAAAAAGCATCTGTAGTGACATTTGACGGTATTTGTGCCAACACCACTTTGGTACTCGAAGTGACTAACAAACAACTAATCAAAGAATTATTGCCATTCATTTTTCAATGGGAAAAATTCGTAGATTTTTCAATAGAAATTTCTGTAGGTTCAACTAATCCCTATATTCGATGGAGAGATCTAGAAAACTTTGAATTTGAATTACCGACAAAATCCCATCAACTTAGAATTGCAAAAATTTTATGTTCTATCCAAAAAAAGATAGATTCTGCAGAGAATTTACTTAATTCATTAAATGATTTTAAAAACTCATTGTTAGAAAAATTTTATACTGCTGGAATAAACAATGATGATTTTAAAAAAGAAAAATGGCTTTATAAAAAAATTATCAAAATCCCTATTACGTGGAATTTTGAAAAACTTGAAAACTGTATTGCCCCAAAAACTATAATCACCTATGGGATTGTTCAAGCTGGACCTGATGTAAAAAATGGTGTTCCGTATATCCGTACAAACGATATAACCTCGGATGAAATTAAAAATGAAAAACTATTTAGAACTACTGCAAAAATTGACAAGCAATACCAAAGAACAAAATTAAAAAAAAGAGATATTATTTGTGGAGTACGAGCAACAGTTGGTGCATTTCATATAATAGGTGATTCATTAGAAGGAGCAAATCTTTCTAGAGGTGTTGCAAGAATTTCCCCTAGAAAAAATCTTAATTCAAAATTTCTATTTTATGCACTTCAATCAAAATATGTTTCAGAGCAATTTAAAATGATTACAAAGGGAACAACTTTTCCGGAAATTACTATTGCAGAATTACGTAACATTAGAATTCCAATACCTAATAGTAAAAAAGAACAAGAAAGAATTGGAGATACTATTTCTAATATTGATGAAAAAATACAAAAAAGTAGAATGTTTGTTGGAAAAATGTACAGTCTACGAAAACAAATGACCGACTCTCTTTTAACAAAAGAAATAGTTATTCAGGAGGACAAATCAAATGTTTAATGAAAAAAATACTGTTCAAGAATACATTTGTGAAATTCTAACTACCAATCCAGATTCGAAAATTAAATGGAAAAGGATCACTGCTACTCAATTACAACGAGATACAACTCAAGTGCTAATTGAGCCTATTTTAGCACAAAAACTAAAAGAATTCAACCCTGAAATTGAACAATACCCAGATAGAGTAGATGAAGTAATTTACAAATTAACTGCAGCAATAGAGTCTACTCATAATGGGGGATTAGTTCAAGCAAATGAAGAATTTGCAAAAATTCTCAAAGAACCAATATCTATGCCATATGGAGAAAAAGAAAAACATATTCCAATCAAAATTATTGATTTTGAGCATCCTGAAAATAATGAACTTAATCTAGTCACAGAATTTACTGTAAAATCAAAAGAAACTATTCGAGCAGACATTGTTCTACTTGTAAATGGAATTCCTCTAGTAGTAATAGAGACAAAAACTCCTGTAAGACCATCAATTTCTTGGCTTGATGGTGCTATACAAATTTCAGAAAACTATGAAAAAGATGTCCCTGAATTTTTTGTTCCAAATGTATTTTCTGCTGCAACTGAACAAAAAGAAATCTGGTATGGTTCTGTTGGTAGTTCACCTGAAGAACAATGGATGCCATGGAAGAAAAAAGACTCTTCTAATAATTTATTAGAATTTGAAAAACAAGTATCTTCTCTATTTGATGTTAAAACTATTTTTGAAATGCTAGAACACTATACGGTATTTTCTACTGATCCTAAAGCACGTAAAATCAAAATGATTGCACGATATCCTCAGTATGAGGCAGTTAATCTGATTGTTGATCGTGTTGTTGAAAATAAAACAAAAAGTGGGTTGATTTGGCATTTTCAAGGCTCTGGAAAATCATTATTGATGATTTTAGCTGCATTAAGATTACGACAACATGAAGAACTAAACAATCCTACGGTAATTATCGTTGTAGATAGAATTGATCTTGATTCTCAAATTGCAGGAAAATTTAATGCATCACATGTTCCAAATACAGTTCAGGCTGGAACTAGAGCAGAATTAGAAGAATTACTCAAAAAGGATACTAGAAAAATTATCATTACTACAATTCAAAAGTTTAGTGAGGCTGAAGGTGTACTAAATCAGAGAGATAATATTATTGTTCTAGCTGATGAAGCTGATCGTTCACACGAAGGTGAAGTTTTAGGGAAAAAAATGCGTGAAGCATTACCAAACGCATTCTTATTTGGTTTAACAGGAACTCCAGTAAATAAAAAAGATAAAAATACATTTTTAACATTTGGTGCAGAGGTTGACGGTCCTGAAAGATATCTTCATAGATATTCATTTGAAGATTCAGTTCATGACAATTGTACTTTACCAATAAATTTTGAACCTCGTCCTCCAAAATTTAAATTTAACAGAACAGAATTTGATAAAGTATATTCTCAAATCAAAAGTGGGCTTTCAAGTGCTGACGAAAGAATTCTTTCTGAGAAAGCAGGAAAACTCAGGGAATTCATTAGATCTGAAGATACTATTAATAAAAAAGCAGATGATATTCTCAAACATTATCGTGAAAATGTAGAACCTGAAGGTTTCAAGGCAATGATAGTAGCATATGATCGACATTGCGTTGATCTATACAAAAAAGCACTTGCAAATGGCAGAATGAAATCTGATGAATTTGCAGTAGTAATGACTGTGAATGCTTCTGATACAAAAGAATGGAAAGAAGAGTACTCTCTTACAAGAGATCAACAAGATCATTTACTAAAAAGATTCCAAAATCCACGTGATCCTCTCAAAATACTCATTGTCACAAGCAAACTTCTCAGAGGTTTTGATGCATCAATTTTACAAGCAATGTATCTTGATAAACCTCTCAAAGATCAAGGCTTACTTCAAGCAGTATGTAGAGTAAATAGACTCTATCCTGGAAAATCTAATGGAATCATAGTTGACTATATGGGAGTTTTTGATGATGTCACTAAAGCACTGACGTATAATCTTGAAAATCTTTCTCAAACTATAGTAAATATAGAAGAATTAAAAGAGAAATTAAAAAAATATCTTATCAAATGTCTTGCATATTTTGAAAAAGCCGATAGAACTGATTTTACATATGATGGATTAATAGCAGCAAAAAATTGTTTAAACAAGATGATGAAGATTATCTCAACGAACAACAAGTCAAAGATTATTTTGCTGAAGACTATACAAATCTACAAAAGCATTGGGAAATATTAAATCCGCTTCACACAAAACTTGATCAAGTAAAAGATTATCATTGGTTATCTCAAGTCTACCAATCTTTACAACCTTCAACTGGAGAAGGCTTGCGTGTATGGAGAAGACTTGGTCCCAAAACATCACAAGCAATTAATGAAAATGTAGAACTAGAAGAAATCAAAGATGATTTAGATGTTCTAGTAATGGATGAAAATTTATTTCAAAAAATAAACTCTGGTCAAACTCCACATAGTGCTGAAGCAATTGAGATTAGAATTATTAGAAGACTCAAAAAACATGGAAATGAAAAAGAATTTGTCGAACTAGGTCAAAAATTAGAAGATATAAAAAAGAAATTCAATAAAACATCAACTGATAGGGTTGAATGGTTAAAGGCAATTATAAAAATTGCAAATCAAGTAGTTGATGCAGAAAAAGAGCGAAAAGAAATCATCAAAATTGATCATAAAGAAGCATTAACTAGAATTTTTAATCAATACAAAACAAAAGATACACCATTAGAAATTGAAGAGATTGTTACAGAAATCGATGAGATAGTTAAAGAGATAAGATTTGATGGTTGGCAGGAAACAATTGCAGGTGAACAAGAAATTCAAAAGAAAATATTTTCTATTCTAATGAAATATGATTTACATGGTGATACTGAATTATTTGAACGAATTTATGATTATATTAAAAAACATTACTAATTCAGGCATAAATCCATCAATCACTACAAATTATTCATGTAGTCTACATTTTTAAAAATAACTCATTTGAGATATCATATAATGTATGAAACAACAACTTTCATACCAAATGGGTGACGGCCATAACGTCACAGGAGAAATTCCTGTATCATACGACAATTTTACCTTCAATGACATTGAAGAAAATATTGTCTTCAAAAAATCCAACATTTCAAATCACTATGATTTGGTAATGTCCTCCCTTGGAGATTCTTACAAAGGTGTAAACAAATACACTTATGGTAATATCTTACAAGCAATCAAAACGATTGTAGATTGTAAGAAGAATCGTCTTAGAAGT
>Ga0114932_10006080_pt1 | contig 10433 bp, 10 predicted proteins | sample 2SBtaG_2_FD_87286 | JGI IMG/M metagenome (GOLD analysis project Ga0114932, IMG submission 87286) | Deep subsurface microbial communities from Kolumbo volcano to uncover new lineages of life (NeLLi) - 2SBTROV12_ACTIVE470 metaG | ecosystem: Environmental > Aquatic > Marine > Volcanic ... | reverse complement strand
TTTCATCACCGTTGTTCAAGCATCCCCTGCGGAGCAATTTTAAAAAAAGCATGAGCAAAGCGAATTCCTTAATTTGGTGTTTTAGTGGCCCCTGAAATGACGAATGTCGGTCCTTAAAATTCTAAAAAGTGGATGTGTCAGTGCAGAGTTTTTGAAGTAGAAATTTACCTCTGAAAGCAAAGTTATCCACAGGCTGAGCCCTAGTGTTATTAATGTTAATAACGTTAATAGTGTTACGGACTTTTGGAAAATCCAAAATACTTTTATTAATCAATATATTAAGGCATTAAAATAATTACTGATGGCCCCTGAAATCACGAAGATTGGCCCCTGAAATCACGAAGATTGGCCCCTGAAATCACGAAGATTGGCCCCTGAAATCACGAAAAAACCTCTAAAACGAGGAACTGGCCCCTGAAATCACGAAAAATACCTTGACTTTAGCCCCTGAAATCACGAAGATTGGCCCCTGAAATCACGAAAAATACCTGTTTTTCCGATTTATCCAATATTTCAGGGGCCGATTTAAGAAAGGTATAAAAATGGTGCAGCCACTCTTGCCTAAACGACACGTCCAAACGGATATGTTTATTTGTGATTTTGGAGACGTAATCCCTAAAAGTGATATTGCCAGCATGGAACACCCTCTTTTTTCTCTTTCTACAAAGCCCGATACAGCAATCAGGCTTTACGAAAACAATGGGAACAGCATAAAAATAACCCCTAGTGTTTTAGGCTTGGCGACAATCAAAGATAAAGATATTTTAATTTATTGCATCAGCCAATTGATGGCGGGGATAAACAGAGGAGAAAAACCAAACAGAACGGTTAAATTTAAGGCTCATGACTTACTTGTTACGACGAACAGAGGAACAGGCGGCAGAGAGTACACTCTATTACGCCAAGCATTTGAGCGTCTTGCAGGCACTCGAATAGAAACTAACTTAAAAACAAATCAGCAAGAAATAACAGAAGGTTTCGGAATTATTGACAGTTATAAAATTGTAGTCGATGACCCCAGAACAAAACGGATGGTAGAGCTGAAATTAACTCTTTCAGAATGGCTCTACAATTCTGTTTTAGGAGCAGAGGTATTAAGCATTAACCATGATTATTTCAGGTTAAGGAAGCCCATAGAACGGCGTATTTATGAGCTTGCCCGTAAACATTGTGCACACAAAAAAGAGTGGGTTATAGGCGTTAAAAAATTACATAAAAAGTCAGGTTCCACCAGCACCTTAAAAAAATTCAAGGAGACTTTAAGCCACATCGTAAAATTTGGCCATTTACCGGACTATAAAATAGGGCTGGACGGCGATAATGTGCTGTTTAGCTATACGGGAATTACTTTGATATCTGAGGATGAGAAGACTCTTTACATCAAGCCCGACACCTATGAAAGTGCCCGAAAAATATTAGGCCGACATTTTGAGGTTTACGCCATTGAATCGGAATGGCTGGACTATTGGAAGCAAAGTGGATACCCCGAATTAAAAAGCCCTGATGGCGCTTTTATAAATTTTTGTAAGAAGAGAGTGTCTGGTATGTAGGATCTAACTTGAAACACCAAATAAGAAAACATCTGATTTTTTATTTGGTTGCGCCGAAAATGAGGCGAATGAAAACTAAAATTATAAGTGTATATAGGTATACGTGTATACACTTATAAGTCTGCTATATGCCCCTTCCCTTTCTTTATAAAAAGCAGGTCTAATGCTTGTTCTAAAAGAGCTTGGTTTGTTGTCCCCTCTTCTGCAGCAATAATACGGAGTTGTTTCGATACTTCGGGCGGAAAATGGCCTCCAATTAATACGGTATTGTTACGACTACGTTTTGTCGCTTCTTTGGGATGGTTTTTAGATTGTAATGCTGATTCGTTGTTGGTTTCTGGTGCTTCTGTTTTAGCGCGATCTAGCACGGCTTGAAGTGAATTTGTCATTATTATACCTCTTCTCCATAATTGTATAAGTGTATACACATATACTCGTATAACCTTATAATTTCGTCGGCTGCTTTGCCATTTGGCTCATATTCATGAACGGCCAAACCTTCGGATTGTGCACGAAAATAAGCTTTACGATTACCAATATAGACGGAACAAATATCCGCTTTTAATTCAGATGCAGTCTTTTTTGCATCCCCTGTTTCCTGGCCTACGGGTGGTACAAAAGTCAGAATAATAGAAAAAGGTTTATTCTGTTGCCTCACGATTTCAATCGTACTCACCATCGACATGGTGTCGAAAACTGCGGTTTTTGTAGGTATAAAAACATAATCTGCTGCCCGCGCCGCTTCAAACGCCACATCACGTGCAACAGCCGCGCCGTCAATGATTGCTAATTCTGTTCCCGCTTCCTCTGCGGCTTTTAGCATAGCGGGGATTCGAACCGCTTGAATGGAAACAACGGCGGGAGTTTCTTGGTTACGAACATCTAACCAAAAAGAGGCTGTAGCTTGTGGGTCAAGATCAAAGATGACGGTTTTCTTGCCATCATTTTCAGCAGCCACAGCTAAACAAGTTGCGAGCGTTGTTTTACCAACGCCGCCTTTTTGGGAAAGAATAGCAAGAACTTTCATTTCGTATACTCCTATAATTTTATAGGTGTATACTCTTATACACCTACTATACTATACTTGTATACACTTATATGTGTATAAGCACAAGATCTAAAACCGCTCAGCAATCCAACCATCAATCGCTGTAACCGCTTGATTCATCAGATCCGCGTAGCGGTACCGATCAGGCGTTTCATCCGCCCATTCAATCTTGTAGATCAAAAGACCGTCATATTCGCCGGACCCCTCATGATAAAAACGCTCATACCCATCGTCCGGCACCGCGACATCACCGGAGATCCAACAGGCGCGGAAAGCCGGTTTTTCCGGGTGGCGGATACCGTTTGGGGTGACAATAAAGTTAGGCATAGGCCTCCATGTTATAGCGATAGACGGCACTTGGAGCCGCCACCGTTTCGGTATTCATCCGCAAGACCTTCAGCGCTTGGATCCGCCGACGGTTCGAACTCAGGTGCTTGTTGATAGCCATGCAATAACTCGACGGCTCTTTGCGCGTGGGCGGCCGCCGAGAAAAGGGCGCGTTTATCGTTTTTAAGGACCTGCAGCCAGTTTTCAATGTAAGCGGCGTTTTCTTCCCGCACGTCTGGCACAAGCCCGAGATCGGCGCATAGATAGGCACTGCCCAGCTCGGCAACCAGCTCCTCCATGGCATAACCTTCATCGCCCCATTTTTTCCGTCCGAGATCTCGATCCAAACGGCTCGGATGCCGCGTCCAATGCGTGATTTCATGCGCCAGAGTGGCGTAATAGCTTTCGGCATCTTTAAAGGCAATAAAGGGCGGAATCCGAATATAATCTTGTGTGATCGAATAATAGGCACGGTTTCCGACTTCCTGTATTTCAGCTTCCGTGTTTTTAAAAAACACGTCCCATGCTTCAAGCCGCTCATCTTGCGTATGTTCAGGGGAGGGGGCTAAGGCATAGTATTTCTCCGGCAAACCGTCTATCTGCTCAACATTGAAAACCGTATAGCCCTTCATGAACGGGATATCGCGCTCGATCTCTTCACCGCTGTCTTCATCTCGTTCGGTTTTTTTAAAGGTATTGGCGTACACAGAAAGACTGCCTTTTTCGCCTTTTCGAACATGACCGCCAAGATCCTTGGCTTGTTTGAAGGTCATCCAGATCGGTGCGCTAAACCCCTTTTCTTCGGCGTCCAGCCAAAGCGTCAGAATATTAATGCCGGCATAAGGTTCGCCGTTATACCGTAACGGACGGGTAATCCGCCCTGCAGCATGTTCGGCGTCCCAGGGCTTAAACCAAGGACGGGTTCCCGCCTCAAGATAGCCAACAATTTTATTCGTGATTTTTTGGTAAACATCCTGCGTCATCGCTGAAACTCCTTTTTCATTGTTTTAATCGGAATGGGTTGCGTTATGCAACCGTGCGTCAAAAATGACGCACGGCATGCGGGTAAAAATCAATATTCGCTCGGCAAGAGCAAAACATTGTTGGTGAAATACAGCGTGATTTCTTTCAGGGGAAAATCTGTGAATGTCAGTTTTTCACGATGTAGGCGGTTGTTTTCACCGTCATGACAGGTGAGCCGGGCGGTTTTATCCGCACTCACCTTCAGATCCCACACTTGAAACGCTTCTTTGCGGAGTGTTGTGCTGTCCGATTGAGAGAAGAATATTTTTTCTATCAACCAGTAAGCCTCTGCTTTTTGTGCCAAATAGCGCACACCGTCGGTATAGGTGTATTTTTTTAAATACGGGAGGAAATGCCAATGCTCTGTTCCTGAATAGCCTTGCAGTTCAATCCATAATTTTTCTTTTTGATTTTCCATGTTGCTTTCTCCTTTTTTGTTAAAGCGGGTTGCATATGCAACCTTGCCTTTCCGGCGAGGAATGGGGTAACAAACGGAAGGGAGAAATCGGCGAAATTTTCTTGCCTTTCCTAAGCCATGACGGAAAGCTAAGAAAATGTTCGATCTATTTCTATCGGAGTGCGTGAGGGCAACGCCCTGAGTAAAAAACAATCAGAGACACGATTCTGATTTTTCAGCTACAACGCCCCCACATAGAGATCATCGATCTCTTCAGGTCGGATGGATAAATAGTCGAGCGTTTGGCCTTCATGAGAATGGCCATAGGCTTGGGTGAGCAGGGCAGTGGGCTTGCCGTAGGTTTTGCGTTGATGATAGCCCCACGTCTTGCGCAGCGTGTGGCTGCCATAGTTGCCGCGCAACCCGGCCTCCGCACACCACCGTTTGACCATTTCCGTCAGGGTCACGCTTTTGAGGGCTTGCGCGGTCTTCGCCGAAATAAATAAAGGACTTGCCGGACCGGGGTTCGGATGCACCGCTAGCCACGGACCCAGCGTTTTAATCACGGCTTCATTTAACAGGGTAGGGCGGTATTTCTTATTTTTACACTGCTTGATGCTCAAACAATCACCGGCTTTCAGATGCGCCACTTGGCCGATTGTAATCGAGACGATCTCATTGGCGCGGTAGGCGGTGTTAATCCCCAAGGTGAACAGGCACAGATCACGGGGATGATCTGACAAGAGTTTTTTGATCCGCTTAATGGCTTTCAGATCGGTAATTGGATCGACTTTGATCGCCGCCCCTTTTTTGGGGTGGTTGGGGTTGCGGAGCGGGGCGTCGGCGGATGTCATGGCGTATTCCTTTGATCCTAACTTTCATCATTCACGAAATTATAGTTAAGATTATAAAATCCGTTTCAGTTGTTTATATTCCTTCAAAACACGTGCTTAAATACTATTTTATTCATTGGCTTACGACACTTTGCCTGATCCTAACTTTTACCTAAAAGTTAGGATCGCCCGATATAATAAACCCTATCATAGATTTAGCAGGAATCCCATTTCGGTTCAAGCAAAAAATGGCCCCTGAAATCCGCAACGCCCCAAGGCTCATTAACTTTTAGGTAAAAGTTAAGATTTTTTAAAACACGCTGGCTTTCGGGGAGAAACGGACGATGTTTTCACCAATCAATAGAACGTTTAAAAATGCTGCAACCTCCTTGGGCCTGACGGCTCTGGCGTTTATGTTAGGTGTCTCTCCCGCTATGGCCGGGAAAGATTTCTTCAAAAAAGATTGCCGCGCTAAGACCACGGAGTTTTGTCAAATTGCAGGGCAGCGGCTTTCACACGATAAACTGACATTTGTGGTTCACGGCGGCGAACGTAAGCTTCAGAGGATCGCTTATGAAGTCGCACAACGTCTGGATGATGAAGGCGTCCCTGTTGCCTTTCTGCTGGCACCTGATCATGACGAAGATTTAACCAGTACCGTTGTTGAGTTTTATACCCAAGGGGGCACTAAGTATAACTCAATGATATTCAGTGAAAACAATATGGATTCAGTCAAACAGAATATGTACGTGCATGCGATGAAGGCTTATTTAGAAGACTTCCCTCCGGACTTGGCGTTGAGATAAATTAATCCAGTACAAACGCTGAAGGCGTCTTTTCTGCGACGATGATCTCTTGTGTTTGATCAGATGCAAACGGATCTTGGGTCGCTTCCGTGTTGAACGGCGCGGCGATTTCCGATGCCAATCGGCCGATAGATTCTTGGGATTGCTCAGAAAGAAATTCCTCCATTCCATCTGTATTTTGAAGTGTTTCTTCCTTTGCCAGTTTGCTCTCGCTAATATGATGCGTTTCCGCCCGTTGCGCCGTTTGTCGGGTGGCTTCCGGGCTTAATACCCCCAGCCGTTCCCGAATGCGCTGTTTTTCGGCCGAATCTTCGGTTTGCAGCAGGAGTAGGGACAAGTCTCTATATTCTTCTGCCTCTTCAGGCATCATGTTTTTAGAAAATGCGTCCCAGTTTTCTAAATTCTCACGCACCGCCTGATCAAAGTCGTCATCGGTAAATTTGAACCCGTACATTGCGTGCAGTTTGGCGCGGCGTTTTTGTTCGGCCCGGGTGTAAGCGACGGCCGCGCGGAGGTCGTCGAGTGTTTGATCGTCATTTGCTTGTCCGTTTCGGTGCGCTTCTGTGTTCGATAGCTTTTCCAGTCGGATTTGCTTGAATTCCTTTTGGCCGTCCGGATCGATCATCTGATCCGAGAAGACTTTTTGTTCTTTGGCGAAAAAATTGCCGGAATCCGCGTTGGCTTGCGAAGCCGATACCCCCTGAAACAAGGCATAGGGTGCTTGATTCCCCGAAGTACCCGAGAAGGCAACCTTTCGGAAGTGATCGACAGCACGGGGGATTTGATGGGGCGGACCGAACGCTGCACCCTGTTCATAAGACACTGAATTGCTCCTTGTTTGATCGTGTCTTTGAGTATGGGGAAGAAAGATTAAAATAAGGTTTATGTAAAAGATTGCCTTTAGCTCAAATCCAATCTATTGGCCGGATATCCTCGTCAGACACCTCTCTCGCGTCAATGATATTGACTGATTTGGCGACACTTAAGGGGACCGGGAACCATACGTCACGGTGATGAGAAAGGGGAGGTCAACGCTGACGTTAACCTCCCCCATCATTTCTTCCGTGTTAAAAAAGAATACTTGTAGCGTACAACGAAAACGTTAACAGCTCGTAAACGAGCGCAGAAACCGATCAAATCCTTTCTCGAAGAGTAAGGAATCGATTATTTCAAACGTAACATCGAAAAGCGTCTTAGGGCATTTTCGTTTTCAACTTCATCTGCCGGATTCAATTCGATGGATCGTAGGCAAAAAACCGGGAATTTTGATATTCGGACGGAATTTTTCTATAGTGAAGACATGCGTAAATAAAGGTCAATATTGACTGATACGGCTGTAAAAAAAACAGCTCGAAGCGTGGGGTGCCGGAGAGCAGAGGCAAAAATGCCCGCAAGCTCATACGGTAAAAAACAACAAGAGATACGTTGAAGATAACCCCGTATAGGGCATCCGTCCGTATCTCGCAGGTCGTATACAGTAAGACAGGTCTTTAAAGACGGGATTTTCGAAATGAAAACCCGCTGATTTCCTGCCCTGACGACCGTTCCTCAGAGAGGACGATATGATGAAACATACAAACAAAAATTTTTTGGTGCCGGTTCTTGCTTTGGGGCTTGCTTTTTCCTCATCTGCAATGGCACAGGATCCTTCATGCGAAGGTCTAAGCGATATGAAGTGCCGAATTTATAATGCATCCAACGGCTTGCACAAAGCTAACCGGGAATACGAGGCTGAGGTTCGGAGAGGGGAACAATTGAGAGAGGAGGCGGCCGCTCTACATAAAGAAGGAGAAGCTCTGGACAGAGACTTGACTAATTTGGGCAAGGAAGGCGTACAACTGGACACAGCATTAACCGAACAGAGAAAGATGCACCAAAGAGAGCAAGAAGAGCTTGATAATATGAATATTATTACGGAGAAGCTCAAAAAAGGGGAAGCCCTTACTTCTCAGCAGGTGCTTTTACTGAAAGAATGGGGGCTCACTCTTTAAAGGAGAAATTAACCATGTCCCGGAGCAAGAAGGTTTTTGGTTTCGGGTTGTAAATTTTGAATAGACTCCCATTGCAAGCGGCTTCCTAGAAAACGCAGCATGTCAAAAGGGAACCCTTTTGACATTTAATTAGGGTGAATTATGAAGGTCTCCACCCAACCCAAAGCCGTCATTGACAGAGAATAAATTAAAACAAGAGGGTCTTTTAGTTAACGTGTAAAATTTACGCTAAGATAACAAACCCAACCGCTTGAATTATGCCAAACCCAAGCCACCTAATAAAAACATTTAAGGCTCAACACATTTTCACCGACAGGGAAAAACCACAACAGATATTCGCAAATAACCTTGCCCTACCCGCCAAATCAGATGATTATCGAATCTTAAACTATTATGGTGTTGGTGGCCTTGGGAAAACCGCATTATGCGAAAAGTTCACCCAAACACTGGAAAACCATAAAGAACAAAACAAGTCATTAGGCTGGGCAAAACTGGATTTCGAAATCGAGCAAAATAGGCGTCGACTTGACGCACTGCTTTCTATTCGCTTGCAACTGGCGCAACAGGCAACTATTCCATTTCCTGCTTTTGATACGGCTTTTGCTCGTAACTTCTCTTTTAATCGCCCAGGACTAGATATTCATGATACCCATCCCGCTCTATTTAAACAGCCAAATGATGTTTTGCAAGATTTTGAAAGTGTCGTCGGTGATTTGGTTGATGAAATTCCGGGGGCAGGGCTATTTTACAAATATATAAAAAAACTGAGTGGTTTTACCCAACGTTGGTGGCAAAAACGCGGAAAAGAAATCCTTGCTGACCTGGATTCACTTGAACAACACAAACTGCTTGAAAAGCTACCTAAATATTTAGGTGCTGATCTCTATGATTGGTTGTTTGACGAACACGCTGTTCAAGATGGAAAAAAACGTCAACTGGTCATATTGATAGACACTTATGAGGCACTGTGGCGTAATCAGCCCACCAAAATAGGATTCGAAGCCATGCGCGTGGATGGTTGGATTCGTCAATTGGCAGAAGAAACCCCAGGTATTCTGTATGTCCTGCTCGGTCGAGATAAACTCAAATGGGGAAGTGACTGGGATTCCTCGATTGAGTCTCATTTACTTGGTGAGCTATCGCCTGAAGATTCAGATCAATTTTTAAAACAGGTTCCAATTGTTGAAGATGATATCCGCAAAGTCATTGCCGATAGTTCAGCGGGTATTCCTTTTTATCTGGATTTACAAGTAGACCATTATGAATTCCTTAAGCAAAAGTCTGTCGCGTTACAAACCAGTCAATTTGGTGGATCTGAAGAAGAAATACTGCCGCGTTTTACTGACCACCTGGATGAACAGACTAGACGCGATCTGGAAATCGTTTCACATGCTCGTTTTATTGATGAAAAACTGACTCAAAAACTGGCAGAAGAATTTCTTGGAGGTAAAGCGAGTATTCATTTTAAAAAACTTACAAATTATTCCTTCTGGAAACAAGAAAAATCACTCTGGTATATGCATAGCTTAATGCGTGATTATCTGCAAAATCAGCAACAAAAGGATGAGCCAGAATTATTTAAACAGGTTCACCGGTTTCTTTTTAGCCATTATGACAATCAACTGGAATTGCTTGAACATGTCGTGGATATTGATGAAAACGATAGTCAAGCGTTGCTGGAAGCAGGCTATCATCAGCAACAATGGAATGTAAAAGAATTCCCATCTTGGGTGGGTATCAGAGGGCAACTATTTTACAATGCTTTTGCATGGGATATAGTAGAACCGCTTTACAATCAGGCATTGGAGTTAGCTGAAGAACATTTAGATGCAATGCATCCCGATGTCGCCACGTCGCTCAACAATCTGGCAGTTTTATATGATACCCAAGGCGACTATGCTAAGGCTGAGCCCTTGTATCAGCGCAGTTTAAGCATCAGGGAAACAAGCCTGGGACAAGACCATCCCAATGTCGCCGCGTCGCTCAACAATCTGGCACTGTTATATCAAACCCAAGGCGACTATGCTAAGGCTGAGCCCTTGTATCAGCGCAGTTTAAGCATCAGGGAAACAAGCCTGGGACAAGACCATCCCGATGTTGCCACGTCGCTCAACAATCTGGCAGAGTTATATCAAACCCAAGGCGACTATGTTAAGGCTGAGCCCTTGTATCAGCGCAGTTTAAGCATCAGGGAAACAAGCCTGGGACAAGACCATCCCAATGTCGCCCAATCGCTCAACAATCTGGCATTGTTATATGATACCCAAGGCGACTATGCTAAGGCTGAGCCCGTGTATCAGCGCAGTTTAAGCATCTGGGAAACAAGCCTGGGACAAGACCATCCCAATGTCGCCGCGTCGCTCAACAATCTGGCAGAGTTATATCGAACCCAAGGCGACTATGCTAAGGCTGAGCCCTTATATCAGCGCAGTTTAAGCATCTGGGAAACAAGCCTGGG
>Ga0114932_10006079_pt1 | contig 10436 bp, 15 predicted proteins | sample 2SBtaG_2_FD_87286 | JGI IMG/M metagenome (GOLD analysis project Ga0114932, IMG submission 87286) | Deep subsurface microbial communities from Kolumbo volcano to uncover new lineages of life (NeLLi) - 2SBTROV12_ACTIVE470 metaG | ecosystem: Environmental > Aquatic > Marine > Volcanic ... | reverse complement strand
TAATAATTTTCACTAATGTGCATAGTTAATTCATTTTGAATAATTTTTTTTCCTAATAATTCTGCATCACAAATATTGAGCATTATTTGTTTTTGATAATCAGTTACTCGAACAGAAAATGGCATTACGCATATTTACCTTTTAGAGTGGATTTTGCACCACATGCTTCACAAATCAAAAATGAAATTCTGTTTTCTTTGAGAATCTTGGTATCTGGACTTTTACATGTTGGACATTCAAGATAATCTTTAACATAAATTTGGAATAGTCTTGTAAAATCATCAGGAGCTCTTCTTCCTACAAACATTGCTTTATCTCCTAGTCTTTCAGCTGGAACTGCAAATTCTTTTGAGAGGTATTGAAGAACTTTATCAGGATCTCTACGTAGAACTTTTGGAAATTCTGAAAAATTTCTTAAAAAGGTCTTTTGGCCTTCCCACATTACGTCAACTACAGGAAGCTCAAATCTAGTTTGGGATTCTTTATCAGTTTCACCTAGTTTGTCCTGAATACGTTTGAGTAGATTCTCATAGTCTGATTTAGTCACTAAAAAAATATGCATGGTAGACCCTATATGGGTTTTGAAAAAGAGAAATCGTGTGGACCTGTTTAAGGTTATTCCATCTTTCCTATACGGAAGACGTTAGTACCACATGTTGGACATGTACCTTTTACGGCAGGACGTCCGTTCTTTAGTGTAGTTTCTTTGGGATCTTTGATGTCCCTTTTTGCTCTGCATTTTACGCAATATGCTTGAACCATTATGAAATTTGTCAAACTTTGTGGTATTTAGGCAGAGGCTGTGAAAATTATTTCACTATAGACTAGATGTGCGTAAATTTTTTTACGTGTCAAAAAAGAAATTTTCATAATAATACTAGAGTTTTGGAAAGAATCATGAACAAAAATATGAAAAAATAGATTTTTCCTAAACAATTGTTAGAAAAAGAGGATTTTGTCTAGTATTACCAATTATAAACTCCTTGATAGTAAAATAACAAAATGGCTTCAAAAAAAGGAATAGTTGCAACAGTCATTATTTTAGCTGCAATTACTGGGGTAAGTTTTCTGATATGGGCAATTCCTCAAGATTCTGAAACAACTTTTGTTGTGTCTGATTATGGAAATTATTTGGATGGAGTAAAAAATATTCATGAAGTTTTAGAAGAATCAATAGATCTTGAATATGAAAATCTACAAAATGGGGAAATCTCACCTCAAAACTATATTGCAGTTACTGAAGTAACATCATCCCAAGTTACCACACAGATTAGTGAATTTGTTACATCAAAACCATCTGAAGAATGGCAATCAAGTTACATCAACTACATGGAAGCTATGAAATCTTTTAACAAATACATCATTGAAACTAAGGTTTTGGCAAATATGATTGAAAATGAGAGTACTGATGAGGAAATGAATGAAACTATAGAAAAAATAGATTCATTGAAAAAAGAATCTAAAGAATTCGTGAAAATCTCTGATCAGTCAAGACCAGGCTAGCCTCAAAACCGAATTTTACTATTCATATTGGGTGGAAATCGTTAAAAAGCAATTTTATAATAAAAACTTGAATGTCTCAAAGTACGGGTAAAGTTGAAAAAGATGTTAATGCATCCACAGCCAACAAGTTACTCGTAATTTGTATTGATAGAGATAATGATGTAGGTGAAAAAGCAGGTATCATTACACCGGTCATTGGTAGAGATGCATGTATTGAAGCAGCTCAAAGATTAGCTTTGGAAGATCCTGAAGATGCAGATTCAAATTCTATTTTTGCAGCAATTAAAACATATGAAGATTTAATCAGTAAAGGGTACCAAGTAGAAGTTGTTACTGTTGCAGGGGTTAAAAATAGAGGAGTTCAAGCTGATGAGAAAATTTTACTTGAAACAAGAAAAGTATTAGAAAAATTTTCTGCAAATGGAGCCGTTATAGTTTCAGATGGGGAAGACGATGAAAGTGTCATACCAGTAATTCAAAATGTTCTTCCTGTTGTATCAGTGCAACGAGTAGTTATGAAAGTCAGTAGAAGTGTAGAATATTCTTATGCAGTTTTTGGAAAATATCTAAAAATGCTTGCATATGATTCAAAATATTCAAAATTCTTTTTAGGAGTTCCAGGAATTCTTTTGTTAATTGGAGGTGTGGCAACAGTATTTGGATATACTGCAGAAATATTTGCAGTATTGGTAAGTATTTTGGGTGGTGCATTTTTGATTAGAGCATTTGATATTGATAGAGTATGGTCTAGTTGGTCAAAGCCAACACCGATGGGTTTTATCAGAATGTTTACAATGGTTGCAGGAGTGTTACTAATTCTTTCATCCGTACCAGCTGGTGTAAGTGCAGTTGATCAAAAACTAGTTGAAGGAGATGTAGAATTCATCCAAATAATTACTGACAAAGTAGTAGTAGGACAATTTGTTTCAGGTGTTATACCAATTTTGTGGATTGGTATGGGATCGATATTTGCTGGAACATTACTAAGTAATTGGATTGGAGGAATTCCAAGACAAATTAGTGATATTTTAAGAATAATTGTTTTAGCTGCGCTTTATCCAACGGTATTACAATTTACTAGAATAATGATAAATGATGAGCCTTCACTTACCTTGATTCCACCTCTATTAGGGGGACTTGCTGCCACATTAATTTCAGCCACAATTCTCTTTAAAAAATATAGAAAACATAAAGATCAAGAGATGATTTCAGACTAGATTCTTCCAACATTAATCAGTATTCAGAATTTTTGAAAAACACTGATATCTTCAATCAGGTATCAATCAATTAAGGGTAATTAGATATGAGTAAAATCAAAGATTTAGTTTTTCAGTTATCAGGTCTCTATAAGATATATGGGAAAAGATTGGAGAGTGAAATCCAACATGGTGACATTCCAAATCATGTTGCTTTAATTTTAGATGGGAATAGGAGATGGGCAAAAAGACATCTATCAATGCCAAAGAAAGGTCATTGGAAAGGAGCTGATGCAGTAGAGAATCTTCTTGATTGGTGTGAAGAATTTGATATCAAGATAGTGACATTGTATGCATTATCTGCAGAAAATCTAGATAGAGATGATGATGAATTAAAATATCTATACGAATTAATCCGTATGAGATTAGAGAAATTATACAACGATCCCAGAATACATAGATGCAAAATGAGAGTAAAAGGTATCGGCAGAATCGAATTACTTCCTGATTCAATAAAAGAAATTCTAAAAAAACTTGATGATGCTACAAAAGATTATGATAATCATTTTCTAAATATTGCACTTGCATATGGTGGACAGAATGAGTTAGTAGATGCAGTAAAAAAGATTGGAGAGAAGATTAAAGATGGATCTCTTGATGTAAATAATATTAATAAAAAAGAGATAGAATCAAACCTATACACATCACATTTACCACAATCATCTCCAGATATGGTATTAAGAACTTCTGGAGAGAAAAGATTGAGTGGGTTTTTGATGTGGCAAAGTGCATATAGTGAATTAGTTTTTATGGATATTTTTTGGCCAGAATTTAGGAAAATAGATTTAATGAGGGCAATTAGGACGTTTCAGGAAAGGAAGAGAAGATTGGGAAAATGATTGAAGAAACATCTGCTGGAATTGTATTATTTAGAAAAGAAGATTCAAAAAAATTGTTTTTGCTTTTACATTATCCATCTGGACATTGGGATTTTGTAAAGGGTAAAATGGAAAAAGGTGAATCGATTCAAGAAACAGCAATAAGAGAAACAGAGGAAGAAACAGGGATTACAGACATTAAGTTTTTGGAAAATTTTGAAGAGTGGATTGAATATAATTTTCAATACCAAGGAGAACTTGTTCATAAAAAAGTAGTATTTTTCTTGGCTGAAACAAAAACTAAAGAAGTCAAAATTTCACATGAACACCTAGATTATACATGGATGGATTACAATACTGCAATGGAAAAAACTACATTTGATAATGCAAAGACAGTATTAACTAAAGCTCAATCGTTACTTTCCCAAACTTTGTAGTTGTAATTCTTTTGCAACTTCAATTGGATTTTTAGAATTCAAAATTGTTCTACCAACAATCAAATAATTTGTTCCAGATGAAATTACTTCCTTTGCACTGCCACCTTGAGTTCCAACACCTGGAGAAAAAATACTCAAATTTTTTCCTGCTTTCTTTGAACAATATTGAATAATTTTTGGGAATGTAGCACCAACTACAATTCCATCAACTTTTGCAGTTAGGGCCCAATTCAAAAACAATTGGTACAATTGTTGTTTTTTACCCATTTTAATTTCCATATCATATGACAATTTAGCCTCAGGGGCACTCATATGACATAGAGTGATAACCCCTTTCTGATTTTTGTGTGCAGATTTTACTAGATTTTTGAGACTATCAAGTCCCATTATTGGATTTGCAATTACTGCATCAAATCCTAAATTCCATAGATGTTCAGCAGTTACTCTATTGGTATTTCCAATGTCATTTAATTTAATATCTGCAATTGTCTGTAATCCATACTTGTGAGCTGTTTTGGTTATTCTTTGAATTTCTTTTCCACTCAAAGGAAGAAGTAAGTGAAAATTTAATTTAATTCCACATAGGGATGGATGTAATTGTTTGATATTTTGAATAGTTTTTGATTCTAAATTTTTCACAGATTGATCGTAATCATTGGCAAGAATTACTTTGCCATTAGTTTTTGAGATCTGTGAAAGTCTAGTTTTGAAGGTGGTCATAATCTACTAAGGGATGAGTGTCTTTCAATTTTATTATTTTGATATAAGAATAACCATGTTCAGAAGGATTTTCAACAAATGTAGGTTGAGAGCTATTTCCTGTGGAGAATTTTAAAAAGGGTTTTTGTGGATCAGAATCTAATACAACATGGCAAAAATAGGATGTTCCTTCATCATTGAAATTCATGAAAACTCCAACTAACCATTTGTCATTATGTGGGAATAAGAATAAAGGAAATGGCATTTCTTCAATACCCCAAGTCAATTTTGCAAGACTAGACATGTCTTCCAATTGAATTGGTTGATATCTATCGAGGGTTCCATTACCAGGCTGTAGTGTTTTAGGAAGAGATTTTATTCTAACGATTGGGGAATAAAGTTTACTAGCATCAGATGTAGTATCAACAATTTCAGATTCTTCTTTTCCTCCTTTTAATCCATAACAAAGATAGTGGCCGTTATTTTCTAAATGAGTATAATAGACAATTGGTTTTTCTTTTAAAATATCCATTTGTACAGATAAAATTTTCTTACCATCATAATCATGTAGAAATGAAACTCTAGGAGCACGCTCTAATGCACAAACGAGCCTGGTAAATTCTAAAGTAGAGTGAACTTGTATGTAACGCGGTAACTTATCAGTAACTTGTAATTTGTCCACAGGGATATCCTGTTGATTAACAAATTAAACTTATCCAAAATAAAGGAGCCTAGTTTCTTCTATCAATAACATCATTGACAGCTGGACCAGTTCCAATAATTGTTACAGGCGTGTTTAATTTCTTTTCAATATTTGCAATGAATGCTTTTGCATCATCAGAGAGTTCATCAAAAGAAGTTTTTCCTGCACAGTCTGTAAATAATACATCTAGTTTTGTTATTGAGATTTGTGTTGCACCATTAAGCATGATAGCACGCCTAGCTAAATCAAAATCAAAATCTGCAGCTCTTCTTTGACGACCAGTTACTGTTCCAAATTCAGACCAACCTTTTTTTTCTGCATCCTCAAGAGATAGTTCTTTGTCAAGAGGTCCAGTTCCTACACGCGTAACATATGATTTGAAAACGACAATCACTTCATCTACTTTAGTAGGTCCAAGACCAATATCAGCACAGATTCCTGAAGCAGTAACATCTTTTGATGTTACAAATGGATAGGTTCCATGCCATAAAGAAAGAAATGTTCCCTGAGTACCCTCAACTAAGACGTTTTCGTTTGCGTCTAACGCTGAATTTACTTCTAAAGGAACATCCACAATAATTGAGGATAATGAATCAAAATCTTTTGCCAATTTTAAAACTCTCATTGCACGATCTGCATTTGCAGGACCAGTACCAGAACCAGTACTTCCAATTTTCTCTTTTAGTTCACCTTTTGAATCTCTTGTAAGATGTGTTTCTTCAATCACTCCACAGTGTTTATCAATAAATGAACGCCCAGTTACTTCAAAGTCCTGAATTTCTTTATTCAAAACATCTGGATTAATTACAACTCCAGGTCCAATCATGACTTTAGCATTTTTATTTAAAAATCCACTTGGAAGCATTCTAACTTTGTATACTTTGTCACCATCTCTAATTGTATGGCCAGCATTTGGACCAGCACCGCCTCTAACAATTATTTTCGGATTATCTTTAATTGCTAGATATGAGATGATCTTTCCTTTACCTTCATCTCCAAAAAATCCGCCAACAACTACAGTTGATGTCATATTGTTAGCCTCTATTTCGTTTATTTAAGCTAAAGTGTTTTCACATGATTTTATATTCGACAATAATTTGTTTAGATCGATGGTTGGAGAAAACTTTGCTGGAAATATAATAATTAATTTAGCAAATTTACCAGATTTTCTCAGAAACCCAATTTTGAAAAAAAGGATGATTGAGTTTTTTTCATTATCAGATCCAGAAAAAATGGAAGTTATTAACAATGCTTTAGAAGCAGGTCCAACAATTCCTTTTCCAAATTTTTCAAAACTTTTCAAAACATGGCTTAAAATTTTAACATCATTATCTGAAGAACAAAGAGAAGGATTGTTTTCTGCTTATATCACAGAAGTTGTTCGTTCACCTCAAAAACTAATTGCTTTCAATATAGATGGAATTTTAGAAATATTCTTAACATTAGAAGAAAATGAAAAAGAAATTCTTGCAAATACAATTAAAAGAATTATCAATAATTTAGATGAAGATTCAAAACGACGAGCTATGATAATTGTGCCAGAAAACGCAAAAAAACATTTGGATTTTTAGGCATTAGGATTAGGTTCATCAGGTTTTCTATTATCTTCATCTGTGTAATCAATTACTTCTCCTTCAGGAGATAATACACCAACAAAGATTTTCTCATGTTTTTTCAATAATTTTCTATGATCAAGCATAGACATGTCTAATTTCATTTCATTCATTACCATGATTTGATATTCTTTCCATTCAGCCCAACATTTGTTACAAGTAGGGTATTTTGCTGCTACAATCCCAAGTTCTTCATTATCAGGAATTGAATTTTTACATTTTGTACATGTGCGACTCATAGAAATCAAGAATAAAGAACGCCTTTTATCTTTTTTTGAATGTAAAACAATAATAATTATCAAAGACCTATGTGGGCATGAAGATAAAATGCCCAAAATGTAAAGAAGATGCAGATCTAGCAATGGATTATTCTGTTGTGAAATGTGGATCTTGTGATTTAGACATGAGTTATGGAGAATATGTAAAATTTGTAGCCCACAATGAATCAAAATATTCAGATATTTTGGGAGATTATGCAAGTAGTACTGAAGGTCATACTGCAGGATCATTGGATGAATGGGATTAACAAAATAGTGTAATCATTCATCAGATTAAAATAATTAGTAAAGTGTAATTCTAATCATCATTGGAATTTTTATTAGAAAATATTCTTAATTTGGTAGGATTTTTGGTAGGACTTGCAATTGGAATAATGTCTTACATTGGATTTAGAAATACTGGTAGTCCAACATTATTTAGATTAACAATTGCATTTTTTTCAATTAGTGCGGGATTTTTTGTAATCTGGTCTGGATACATGGTAGAAGATCTTGTAACAAAATCAGGCCACATTGAAAGATGGATTCAAACTTTAGGAATTGTAATTCAAACAGTAGGATATTTTTTTATTGCATTTTCCCATAGCATTAAATCATTTTTCCCAAAATCTAGTTACTTTAGATCAGTTGGAATATTTCCACTATTCCTTGTTTCTTCTGTACAATTAGAACATATTTTCCGATCAGTTTCATTTATTCTCTTAGCATATGGTGCAATTGAAACAATGTTATCATATTTTGAAAATAAGAATAAAGGGGCAATTTCTGTTTCTGTAGGATTGGGATTATTAGCATTTGGGGAATTTTTAGGATGGTATTCATTTGTATTTCCAGATTCGATTCTATACCCAGCATCGATGATAATTAAAATCGGCGGATTGATAGCTTTGTTTGTTCCAGTCAGCAAAGTTCCTTTAACCAAGATAAAATTTGATGAGGATTTAGGATAATTTCTCATTCAGGCTCAAAATATCAAGATAATGAAAATTTGTCAAATTCTTTTATCTTTTTAGTATATTGGAAAATATCAGTGTGCTCTCATAGAAATTCGATGATTATTCATCAAGTAAATGGCAGAATATAGAACACATATGAAGATAATTGGAGATATTCTAGCAACAACAAGAGATGATTTACAAGATGAAGATGGGGCATCAGTTACTTATCTAATTAGAAAGGCAAACATTTCACATTCTAGAATTTCAGCAATCTTGAAAACATTGGTATCACAGGGTCTTTTAGAAAAAGTAGACAATCAAGGTTCAAATAAATATAAAATCAGTGACCCAGGTAGAGAATTTTTACAAGCATATTATACATTTACAAACTTTGCAGACAATTTTGGATTAAGTATCTAGTCAGTCACTTCTTCAAATTCATCATCAAAATCATCTTCAAAATCAGTATCCTCATAATCAGCAGCAGACATACATTTCAATTAAAAATATACTGTAAAAACTTATCAAAAGTAAATGGTAATTAAAGAAAAAAATGATGAAGATGTATTGAGAGTTAGTTGTGATAAAGCAGGAATTGAAACAGTCACTCAAATTATCAACAAGGGTGGAATTGCAATATTTCCAACAGATACGGTTTATGGAATAGGGTGTAATCCATATAATAAAACATCAGTAGAAAAAATATTTAAAATAAAATCCCGAAATATTACAAAATCACTTCCAGTTCTAACATATTCAATAGAAACAGCTGAAAAAATTGTAAATTTTGATAGAGTTTCAAAAAAAATTGTTGAAAAATTTTGGCCAGGTCCACTAACATTAATTTTGAAAGTCATTGATGAAGAAATAAAAAAATCATTAAATTTGAAAGATAAAATTGCCATTAGAGTTCCTAATCACAAATGTACATTAGAAATATTGAAAAAATGTGATTTTCTTGTAGGAAGTAGTGCAAATATTTCTGGAAAATCATCATTTACAAATCCAGAAGAAGGTATCAAAGATTTACAAGATTATGATATTTTTGTTGATGGTGGAATAATTACAAGTAAGGGAGAATCGACAATTATAGAAATAGAAAATGAAGAGATCAAAATTATTCGAGAAGGTTCTTTAACTAAAGAAGAAATTTTACAATCATGAATTTGATAGTCACCTGTCCTAGGCACCTTGAACCAGAGACTGAAGAGGAATTAATGGATATCTTAGAAGAATTTGGAGATTCAGATGTCAAAGTGTCAATTACAAATATGTCAGGAATTTTGACAGCAGATACCAATCTAAATCCTGTTGAAGTTGTAAGAAAAATCAAAGAAATGCTCTTAGATGAACCATGGAGTGTTAGATACTGTAAAAGAATAATTCCAATACAGAAAGTTGTTAAATCAAAAATTGAAGAGATAGAAAAAAGCGTTTCAGAACTATCTAATCAAATTTCTAATGGGGAAACATACAGAATATCCATAGAAAAAAGAAATTCGGATTTATCTAGTAAAGAAATCATCACAAAGATAGCAGATAAGATAAAAAATAAAGTAAATCTAGAATTTTCAGATAAAATCATTTTAATTGAAATTTTAGGGAATAAAGCTGGGATTTCCATCCTAAAAAAATCAGATATTCTAAGTACTGAAAAAACAAAAAGAAGTATGTCAGAGTAATACTGCTGCTTTCTCGACTAAAATATCAGCCAAGGGGTTTTTTGAATAGATTGAATCAATGTATTTTTTCTTAATTTTGAAATGTTTTTTGAGGTAAATTTCATTATTTTTTGAAAAAAGATTTGCAGAAATTGGCTTTAATTCATCATACAAAGAATTTAGAATTTTTTTATTTCCAATTGCAATTAAAGTAAAATTAGTTTTTGATTTGATTCCAACATTTTTTATTGCATCAGAAATTTGTGTAGATAAAGCAAATCGCATCAGAATATCAGTTTCAAGTTTGTTTGAAAGTAAAATATTATTTTTTTGAGACTCTATTGATAATGAAATAATTTTTTTTAAGTGATAAGAGTTTAAAATAAAATCACTAGAGACAGCTTGAAGTATAATTTTTGGATATTTTTTCCTAAGATCATCAATGAATTTTTTATCTATTGATTTTTGACCTTTAACTTCTATAGCTTGAATTTGTTTTTTAGAAAACTCAAAGCAAAGTTTTTTTGGTG
>Ga0114932_10006078_pt1 | contig 10438 bp, 11 predicted proteins | sample 2SBtaG_2_FD_87286 | JGI IMG/M metagenome (GOLD analysis project Ga0114932, IMG submission 87286) | Deep subsurface microbial communities from Kolumbo volcano to uncover new lineages of life (NeLLi) - 2SBTROV12_ACTIVE470 metaG | ecosystem: Environmental > Aquatic > Marine > Volcanic ... | reverse complement strand
GTCAGGAGAGATCCTCTCCCGTGTTGCGTTGACTAGGGAGTATGCCAGGGCCCTATCGCAGTTCTTGGCGAGGTCGGACGGGTGTATGCCGTGCTTGCCGCCCTGCCTGGATGGGCCCGCCTTGAAGTGCTTAAGGGGGTGCCACCCCCTGTCAGCCATCAACTCCTGTTGGACGCTGCTGAGGATCCTGCCAAGCGGGAACTCAGCCGGCCTCTTTGGGCGTATTAGTTTTCTTCCCACCTTCGAACCTCAAGCTTTAGGCCGGATATGTCTAGGATTAGCCTGGGTGCTCGATCCAGTAGGAGGGCTTCCTGCTCGATCTGATTCCACACTGCTTTGGTAATCCTGATGGAGTCTTTGGTGGTCGTCTTTACCTGGAGCAACTCGCCTGGCTTGATGCCGTCTCCCGGGAGACTGCGTAGATTACCGGAGCCGGGTCGGGTCTTGCCTCCCCACTTGTCTACGATCTTCCGCTCCAGCTTGAGGCCCCGACGCTGCGCTTTGCCCATGCGAGTTTTGCGGGTGTTCTTTCTCTCGCACCTAAGAGAGCAGTACTCCGACTCCTTGCGCCCTTCCGTATGCCGGAAGGTACGCTCACAGTCTTCGTCTAGGCACTGCTTCCAAATGTTGCTCATTGAAGGCTCACAATCTTTTGTTCCAGTGCCTGTCGCAGCACATCGTCGTCTCGTATGGCCGCAACCAACTGCGCCTCACCCTGGAACTTGGTGTCCTCGATGGCGAACCACGCTCCAGCCTGCTGGATGATCCCCATACGCTTGGCTAGCTGAGCTACCTCGCCAGCCCGGTCTATGCGTCCCTTGGTGTAGCCACCATGATCTAGCAAACCTAGGCAATAAGTACCATGCCGGTAGGGGACTCCGGTTTTGTTCTTCGTGATCTCAAAGTGGACGCGCCGGGCTACGACCATGGGGTCGTCCTTCTCTCCCAGGACGATGTTCTCTGCCCTACGTAGGAAAACATCCACCGACTTGCCGTGCTTTAATCCCCAGCCACCGCCCGAGTCATTCTTGGCGTAGCCAGACCCCAAGCCCTGGGTACGGATCTGGTTGATGGCGATGAGTGCGGGAAGTCGTACATCCTCGCCGTCTTCCCTGCGCCGAGTAACTCCGTGGCACGCTGAGAAGAAGCGGGCGACGAACTCGTTGATCATCTTAGCCTCACCGCCCCGGGTCATCTCGCCAACGCCTTTGTTGATCTTCCCGCTGCGCCCGTCGATGAGGTACTCCCAGTTACGGAGGGCGGCGATGCTGTCGATGACGATGAGGTCCCACTGGCCGCTGAACGTGGCGTCGATTACCAGATCGAGCAGGTGGTTGCCCTCTTCCGCCAAGGCTAGGCCGAAGTTGGTCGAGCCCTCGGGTACGCCGCACTTGACGGCCCACGACCAGTCAAACTCTTCGGCGGAAGCCCAGAGAACGCGCTGCTTGTTAACGCAGGCTAGCGCCGCTGCGTGTAAGGATAGGGTGGTCTTGGAGGCAGACTCGGGCCCCTTAAGCTGGGAGATCCTCCCCCTAGGCCAGCCGCCGCTAATGGCCCAGTCCAGCCCGAACGAGCCAGTGGGCACCCGCTCGATTTCGGCAAACCTAAAGTCCCTGCCCAGCGTGATGAGGGCCTTCTTCTTGTACTTACTGGATAGCTCCTTGACGAGGGCTTCGACGCCCAGTTTTTGTTTGCTCAGCTTTGCTTTGGGCTTCTTGGTAGGTGGCATCAGACTTTGGCCTCGTTCCATGTGTGCCCGATACCGGCATCTGCCACGATGGGCACCTTCATGCCGGGCACGGGGTCTGTCATGAGTAGTTCTAGTTCTTTGGCGGCTTCTTTTGCGTTGTCTTCTGGTACCTGCAGCACCAGTTCGTCGTGGATCTGCAGGAGGATCCGTGCGTCAAGGTCTTTGAGTCCGGTGGCCTGCTTAAGCGGGTGCCACTCGATCTCGTGGCCGTCTGCCACGGTCATTACGGTTTGGATGATGTCGGCCGCACCAGCCTGACACCCGTAGTTGGTGGCCTCTCGCATCATCCCGAAGAACTCTCGGTCAGTCTTCGACACCTGCTTCATGCGGGGAAACCGCCTGTACCTACCGAGCAAGGATCTGATCTGGTGGTTGGCGGTGACCCGCTTCTCAACGACTTGCCGATAAGCCCGTATCCCACGGAACGTAGCGAAGTAGTTGTCGATGTAGTCCTGGGCTTCCTGCTTGCTGCACTTGAAGGTGTTGGAAACTCTGGTAGCCCCAGCGCCGTAGAAGACGCCGAAGTTGAACACCTTGGCCAGGCTCCTCTTCTCGGCATGCAGCTTCTTCACGTCTTCCGAAGAGCAGGTCAGGTTGAACAGGGCTATCGCCGCCTCGGAGTGGATGTCTCTTCCGCTGCGGTAGGCGTCAATCAGGGTGGGGTCGTTGGCCAGGTGAGCGCCAATCCTCATCTCCACCTGCCCGAAGTCAGCCACTACGAACACCTTGCCCTCGTCAGGCAAGAACAGGTCCCGCAATCCGAACCCCCTTGAGTTGGGGTCTGGGTGGTTGGGGTCGTCGTTGTCAGAGCGAGGGATGTTCATGAGGTTGGGCGCTGAGCTACTCAGCCGCCACGTCTCGGCACCGCCCTGGTTCCACGTTGTATGCAGCTTCCCGTCCGGGGAGACCTTCCTCAGATTGGGTAGGAAGGTTTTGTAGATCTGGTTGATCTTCCTCCACCGCATCAGCTTGATGGCCACCTCATGCCCACGATCAGCGAGTTGCTGCAGCGCAGCACCCTTGGTGGAGGGGACCAACTCCAGGGACATCTCGCCGTGTTCTTTGCAGACATACTGCGTGCGCTTGGTCGCCTTCTTCTCGCAGATGGTGCACCGCTTGGTGTCCGTGTACGCAGTGGGCTGCATCTTTAGCTTGGTAAACAACAGGTGACCGACTTGGTCAGGGGATGCCAAGTCGATGGGGCCCTGAGCCTTGCGCTCAAAGTAGTTTCGGAGGTGGTAGTCTTCCTCCTCAATCTTCTCCTCAATCCCCCCGATGGCATCGACGTTGAGGCGGATGCCCCGCTTCTCCATACCCACAAGGACGTGGGTAAAGGGCTCTTCAAAGTTTTCGTAGAACTCCAGCATCGAGTGGTTGCCGGTCTTCCAAGACAACCGCTTAAGGTTTCCCACGAGGTGGTTGCACAGCTTCGCCGAGATCACAGCATCCTTACGGGCGTACTCCGCAAGCAGCCACGGGTCTGCTGCCAGTATGTCCTCAGTGGACACCCGCTTCTTTGTGCCAAGCAGGTCCTTGAACTCGACCATCCTGATCCCGAGGTAGTGGTCGGACATCTGCTTTAAGCCGTGTCGGTTGAGTGCCGACTCGTCGTTCAGTAGCGAGAGGATTCTCCCGTCGTACCACTTGCCTCCAAGGTCAATGCCGTGGTTCCAGAGGACTGCGATATCGAACTTGAGGTTGACGCCTGCCCAGCGGACGGCCGGGTCTTCAAACAAAGGCTTGAAGACCTTGAGAAGTTTGCCGTCGATACACCAAGAGTCCTTGCCGTCTGACAAGGAAAACACGCAGCACTTCGCCGTGAAGTAGGGCGTGATCTTTTCTCTCGGATCCCAGCCTGTTGTCTCTGTGTCGAAGCCTATTAGCTCGTCCCTCGACACGTTGTGCAGGCGGTTCAGGATCTTCCGTGCCCTGTCTTCAGAGCAGACGATCCCCTCAAGCTTCTTCTTGGATAGCTTTAGCATGAACCCCCCCTAGTCGAAGAGGGATTCGCTAGAGGCATCCGTTTGAACGTGGTCTCCACCCGGACCAAAGGGGTTGGCATAGCCGAGGCGAGCGGCCTGGTCGTCGGTGCTTTCCGCCTTCTTCACCTTGAAGAAGTCAAACGGCTCAATCTTGGAGTCGTCTTCGCTCATGGCAGACGGGGGCTCCGGGTCGAACGAGTACCGGGTGCTCGTCCCGGTTCCCGACCTGGAGATGGTCACCCAGCAGTCTTGGACATTCCGGCGCTTGAGCCCTGCGGTCGGGGCCTCGTCGTTAAGCATGCCGAGCACCTCCTCAGGAGGGCCCTCGTGCCCGCACTCGGGGCAGACAACACTGCGGCAGTCTTCCGGCACGTTGAGAGAGTCTCCGCACTCAGTGCAGTTGTGGCTGATGGCCTTAACCAGGCCGATCTCCGCAGCCACACCGTCCGTCTCCTTCGTGCCGCGACGACTCAACTTCTTATCTTCGGCGGCGAGAGATTCCCCCGTTCGCCAGGAGGCTTCAAGGTACTTCCGGCCTTCCCGCCTCGCCTCTGGGTCGCCGGCATTGGTGGGGTTCCACCGAATGCGCTGCTCGCCGTTGGACATGACCTCTTTGGTCTGCTTCATGCGCCGGTCGCTAATCACAGAGAAGAGGAGGCGAGGTACGGCGCGACCAATGGAGGGGTCCTGCTGGCGGTAGTGGCAGTACACACACTGATCTCCTCCGCAAACGGTGGAGGTACGCTGCTTGTTCAGCCAGTGGGTGGAGATTTGGTAGGGCTCGTTGGGTCCGCCGATAAAGCGGACTCGCACGGACTCGTCTTCCGTGATCCGAAGGAAGCTGCCGCCCACGGATCGGTTGGCCTTTTGCTCGTCGGAGAAGGACTTGAGTTTGTCGAAGTTCAGCATTGTTGTTCATCTTCCTTGTGATTTGATCAGTGACAGCCGGTATCTAGCCGGCGCTCCTAAGTACTCTGTTGCGGGTATTGCCTGTTGGCAGGTCTCTGTGATCTGACCTGGCGCCATATCGCCAGGGTCTTTCTTACCATAGTAGTTAGTGACGACCTTACACTTGTGCGCTCCTAGTTTGGCTATGGCCTTTGCTGTTCCGGTGACACCTGCGGTGTCGTTGTCGAGAAAGACAATCACGGTGTCGCACCGAGCCAGGGCTTTTGCGTGGGCATCGGACAGGATTGACCCGCAGATAGACGTTCCGAGTTTTGTGGCCTGCCTAACGGCCAGAGCGTCAAGCTGCCCCTCTACGATGATGGCCGTAGAGTCCAGCGATGGCGGCAAGTACGTGTGCAGCTTCTTGTTGAAGCCCTTGCTGTACCGATACGCCTTAACGACGGGGCTCCTAGAGGCAACACCCACGCAGCGGCCTGCTGCGTAGATGGGGAACACAACCGTGTTGTACTCCCTGTCTACGCCCACATCGAACTTCTGCAGTATGTGGGGGCTGAGCCGGCGTTTGCCGAAAACAAACCCGGCGGCCTGCGACTCAATGAGCGAGTCGTAGGGGATGCCTTTGGTGTAGCTCTCGTACAGCTTTTCCCAGTCAACCCAGAACCGTCCGGTGGTCAGGGCGTATTCAGCCTTCTTCTCAGACTTGGGCGGTGAGAGCCTGGCAAACTCAGGCAGGCCGAACGCTTCGACAAGCTTCCCCGCCTCCTGCTTGGAGTAGCTGCTTTTCTGGGCAAGGCTGGAGAAGCTTCTCCCCCGGGCATTGCACGCGGGGGAGAAGCAATAGTAGGCCCCGTCTGTTCTGATCGACAGGGAGGGAGTATCGACGTCCCCGTGGAACGGGCAGAAGCAGAGCAGGTTGTCCTTCGACACGCTGCCGACACGGATGCCAAGCTGCGCTAAGAACCCGTCCACGGAGTTTTTGCCTAGTTCGTTGTGGGTGATGTCCATGCCCTCCTAGCCGGGGTCAGCCTTCCGCGCCTTTCTCCGGGGTATCGGCAAAGCTCTGCGCCAGAGTGGCCAACTCCTTCCAGCTTCGAGACGACCGGGTCATCCGCTTTAGGGGGACGCCCTTCTTCCTGTACTGGCTGGCCCGCATCCTAGCGGATTCTGGCTTAATGCCAGCCTGCTTGGAGACTTCCTCGATGCTGCTAGCAGTCTGCCAGATCTCAACAAACTGTTCGGGTGTAGTTCTAGCCATTTGCGAAACCTCTGGGTGAAAGTACGCCCCTCAATATACCCGGCGATACCGGCACGTCAAGTGCCTTGTTGTAGATTACCTTGGTTAACCTAGCTATCGCCTAACACAAGCTCGGGAGATACCGCAGACATCTCGCCCTCCGTAGCTTTTTTGTAGCTTTCTTCCTTGAAGGGAAGGCCCGCCTCACAGCGCATAGACCACTCTACTCCCTCCTCCTCCCGAACCTCTGGGGTGGTGCAGTGTGCCCACTCCCCGTCCTTCTCTACCTTGATAGATAAGGTGCAGTCTTGGTGGTACGCCTTGTACGAGGCTTCAACCTTCTTTGGGTTTAGCTGCACGGTAACCAGGAAGGGAACGCCTAGCTCCAGGGCTAAAGCTCTGGTGCGCCGGGACATGAAGTACACGTCTTTCCAGTCGTCGCTTTGCGCCGATAGGTAGTGCCCGTCCCAGAATATGAGGCCCGGTTTGTACTTCTCGATAAGCGCCCGAACCTTGGCTATGGCTGATGTTCCCGTAAGGGGAACATGCTCGACCACCAGCCTGGGGTGGTACTGCAGTTCAATCTGCGTTGTCTTGAGGTGCTCTCGCTGGGCTTCGGTTAGCTGCCCGTGCCGAAACGCTCGGTAGGGGACCTTGGCCCAACGACAGCAGATCCTGTTTCGCATGTCGTCCAACGACAACTCGTTGCTTATGATGAGCACGGGTTCGCCGCATTCTTGTGCGGTGTGGACCGCTATCTCCACTGCGACGTGAGTCTTTCTGCTCTTCCTGAACCCCATGAGCACGTTGTAGTCGCCGGGGTGTATGCCGCCCGTAGCGTGGTTTAAGGCTGGCCACGGCCAAGGGATGCCCGTCAGGCCGTGAGACTCACGGAAGATCTGCTCTTGCTCAATGAAGGAGGGCCACATCTCGGTGAGGGTCTTGCCGTCACCACTCTTGTTTGCGAGGTCGCTGACAATCTCTGCGTTAAGGGATTCGAGAAGGCTGTTAAGCGAGTCGCCCACGCCTACGGTGCCGAGGCTTATCTCCTCGATGGCTTTCTGAGCGGCACCGCCGACCTTGGTTGAGAGCGTGGCGATGCGGAGGCTCTCGCACAAGGTCTCCAAGGATTCCTCGGCGGCTGGGCGCTTCGTCACTGCCAGGGCGTTCGCCAGGTACAGGTCGAAGGTGCCCCCCTTGGCGTACTTGGATTGGTGCTCTAGCTGGAGTTGGTACGCTTGCCTACACTGGTAAGTGACGAACCAGTTCTCGCTGATGCCCGCTTCAATGCAGGTTAAGACGTTCTCCGTTTCGGCTATCTTGGTAAGCAGCCGCTCTTCGATCTCTAATTGGTTCATAGCTTGATCCAGTCGGACTGATCTTCCGTGTCTGTGTCGTAGGTGTACGGGTGGTTGGTTCCGAGGAGATCAGCAAGGCTTGCGGCTGCGTCAAGACCTCCTACGTTACACGATAGGATGGTTGGCAGGCCCTCCAAGTCACGACGTTTTACGCACTCAAGTATGCGGGGATAGTGCATCGAAACGTAGTCGGATGAGTGGCATCCGAGGATAGCTAGAACGCCTATACCTACGGATATGCCACATGGCTCATCGGGACCGGCTATGGGGCGGCATCCGTTGAGCGGGCTGTTGGGGTGGTAGAAGCTTTGGACGATGTTCGCAGGTACCGCACGCACCACGCCGAAAGACGTGCGGCCGTTGGGCGGGCCAGCGACTGGGCGGTTCCAGCGGGATGAGCCTGCCGCCTTGCGGTATGCGGTGTACATAGCCGACGCCAAGCTGGAGGCATACCTATCTGCCTGCGATCCAGAGAACACGTAGGTGCCTTGGGCTATGGCGTCCAACGTACCGCTCTGCCCTAAAGCCTTGCTGATGGCGGTAATCGCTGGGGGGTAAGTCCCAGGCTTACAGGTATCTAGGAACTGTGCGGGCACGCCGAAGCTGAACAGCAGGTTGATGTCGAAGGGCCCAGAGTCAAGGTGACTCACTCTGTGGGGTGTTAGCACGAGGTTACTCCGGTAATATTATGATAGTCCGTCCGTATACTTTGCGCCGTACCCGAGGCGTGGCCCGGCGGCTGACTTCGCCTTCTGCCTCTCTTTCGCCATGCCCGCAAATTTCTGGGCGTCTGATCGCCGCTTGTGCGTATCCGATGCCCTGGACGCTGCGTCAAAGGCATCCTCAAAGCAGTCCCCGAAGACCGCCTCCGGGGCCAGCTTCCTTCGGTAGTGTGCCCCGTCCCGGCTAATCCACTCTGCTACGTGCAGCACGGAGCGGGCGTCTTCCCTTTCCAGTAAGTCGGAGATGGCTGCGATAGCCAGGTTCAAGTTTTTGCTGGAGCGCAGCGGGTGGCCCTTGGCCTCTTCGTACCCGCGAAGGTAGAGCCCTAGGACTACGGACGGTGAGGCCGTGTCGGCACACCTCCCGCTCTCCTCCCACTCAGCGACCATTTGCATGATCCCGCTCGTGTACACGCGCTGGTGATCTGAGCGAAGGCGGGTCTTCGCCTGTTTAGCTGCGGCGGCCAGGTCCATCCCTCCCTTTGGCGCATTCGCGTTGGTAGGGGAAGTTATTTCTTTAGGAGAATCCTGTAAGGATTCTTCTTTTAAGTTACTCCCCTGCCCCTCTGCCGGCGAATTGTCCGGTAATCTCAAGGCGTTGCGAAGCTCCTCGCCGCTTAAGCATGCGAACTGTGGCTGGGTTTCCATGCGAACTGTGGCTGGGTTTTCATGCGAACTGTGTCCGGGTTTCTCGTCAGCCGACAGGCGTTGAAGCAGGTCTTGGCTTCTCCTCCACGCGTGCACGGCGTCAGGTACGAGGAATCTGTGCACTGTGGTACCCCGGCTCCCGACCCTGGGCAGCCGATCTGTGACGGCCAGCAGCCCAAACGCCACCAGTTCTTTGACCCGCTTCTGGAATCCCCGGGTTGTTACCCCTAGCTCCTTCGCCAGCCTGTCCGTCCTGACGTAGCAGCCGTCGTTTTCCAGCCCGTAGTTGCACGCAATGCACATGAGCGTGACGAACAGGTGTGGGCTTAGGCCCGTTAGGTGCTCGGGCGGGCATGGGAACTGTGCGTACCCGTCCTTGTAGTCGAGGCCCAGCCCCACGATTACCCCACGCCTGTACTCCAGGCGGGGCCTGATGTTCTTCAGGCGCTCGACCACTTTCGGAGCAGACTCTTGGTAGTGCCCCTCGCTGATACCGATGAGCTTCGCAGCGTCAGACGCCTTTAGGGAGAAGACCCCACCCCTCGCCTTGCTGTACCAGTAGAAGACTATCTTCGCCCACGCAGGGCGATCGAAGCCGAAGACCTCCTGAGCCACGTCTCGTGGCGCTCGCAGGGTCCTGGCTTCTTTGTGTGTTTCCATAGAAAAACCTCCAGCCCCGGAAAGGATGAAGCGGGGGCTTGCTCTCCCAAGCACCCGAAGGAAGTGGGCGCACTAACCAATGCAGCACACCCGCCTCACCCTTTCCGAAACTGGAGGTCGTAAGATCCCGGCACAGGTTGGTGGGAGAATGCCGGGGGGACGGACTTCCGATTTGGGCAATGACTCTAGCAGAAATGTATGGCCCCAGCAAGGGGTAAATTTGCCTATTGATTACCTACGAAAAGAATATACTCCTCAGGGTCATGCTGTCCGGTACGCTGTTCTAATGGCGTAGGCGCAGTTTTAGTGGGCGTAGTTTTGTGGTGCAGTACCGTGTACCCCTTCTTCTCCTTTTGGCTGACCATCCCGTACAGAAACTTCTTGGCGTTCTGCTCACAGATTGTCGAGAGTTTGCGCTGCGATCGGGCGCTTTGCTCGTGGCCGCACCGCCCCCAGTAGGCGTACACGTAGTACTCCTTCCGGGTCACCTTGAGGCTCAAGTCTTGGTAGCTGTGCTCGACGACCTCCAGCCAGTAGAACTTGTTGCTGGGCGGCGTGTCGTTGATTAGCTCTATGCGAAGTAGGGTCATAGTGAGCCCTCGGGTTAGTTAGTGCGGTAAAAGTGGCAGGGCTTCCACCCTTCCCTGCCGTGACCAACCGCTGTAGGCTGCCAATTGTTGCGCCGCTACAGCCCGACGCTTAGAGATCTCGGACCCCTTCCAGTGTCCGAAACAGGCGATTGGCAGTACGCCCCATATCACGCTCGTTAAGTCTACACCTCTTCGTCGGACTCCCACTCCCACCTGCGGCGGGGGAGGTTCCACTCCCCCGTGGGTGAGGGCCCAGGCCAGTGGTCGGTGACCTTGAACTCAATGCCCTTGGCCTCGCACTCGTGCTCGTTCACCCCAAACGTGGCCGGCTCTCCGCAGTACTCGGTCCAAAGGTCGGCACTGCAGAGCTTTTCCAGCGCCTCGTCAAAGGTATCCGCCTCCAGCGTGTACAGGACGTGCACCTCATGCTTCGACTCAATTTCAAACTTAGCCATAATAGTTTCCTTATTTACTGGGTAATTTATCTAGTACGTCTCCAACGCGCAGGGCTACCAGTTCCCTGCCGTTGGTGTTGGTGACGTCACCCTGGATTGTGGTCACTTCTCCAGCCTGGTCTTCCAGGGT
>Ga0114932_10006073_pt1 | contig 10445 bp, 9 predicted proteins | sample 2SBtaG_2_FD_87286 | JGI IMG/M metagenome (GOLD analysis project Ga0114932, IMG submission 87286) | Deep subsurface microbial communities from Kolumbo volcano to uncover new lineages of life (NeLLi) - 2SBTROV12_ACTIVE470 metaG | ecosystem: Environmental > Aquatic > Marine > Volcanic ... | reverse complement strand
ACCTTGTCGGCGCTTACCGAGAAAGTCCGCGGCCGCTTCAAACTGGCCAAGGACGCCAAGGGGCTGGTCGTCACCAAGGTCGAAGGCGACGGCCCGGCGGCGGAAAAAAACATCCGCCCCGGCGATTTGGTGGTCGAGGTCTCCCAGGAAGAAGTCTCCAACCCGACCCAGGTGATTAAGAAAGTCAGCGAGGCCAAAAAATCGGGCCGCAAATCCGTGCTTTTGCTTTTGGAAGGGCAGGGCGGTCTTCGCTTCGTGGCGATCCGGATTGTTAAGAGCTGACGTATCAGTTCCCGGTAAAGTGAGACGGCGCCTTCGGGCGCCGTTTTTCGTGGTGGTCCTGATTGACGAATTCGTCGCGCCGAAAACCCTGGTAATAGAGCAGTGTTGTCAGGTCGCCATGCTCAACCCGCGCCGGCGCCGCCGCGGCGACAACCGGCTTGCCGTGAAAGGCGACGCCCAGGCCGGCAGCCTCGATCATCGGCAGGTCGTTGGCACCGTCGCCGACGGCCAGGGTTTGCAATCGATCGAGACCCAATTCCCCGCTCAAGCGTTGCAGTGTGTGCAACTTGGCTTCCTTGCCGAAAATAGGTTCAATGACCTTTCCGCTCAGCCGGCCATCGACAATCTCCAACTGATTGGCGTGGTTCTCATGGAAGCCGCTGTCCTCGGCGATCCGCGAGGTAAAGTATTTGAAGCCGCCGGAGACCAGGACACAATGGGCGCCGGCGGCGCGCATGGTCCGGACCATGGTGGCGGCGCCGGCGGTCAAAACCGTATCGCCGTAGGTTTTCTCCAGCATGGTTTCGGGGAGCCCTGCCAACATGGCGACCCGCTCTTTGACGGCCGCGTCGAAGTCCAACTCACCGTTCATGGCCTTTTGCGTGATCGCCGCGATACTATCCTTCAGACCGGCGTGCGCGGCCAGTTCGTCAAGCGTCTCGGATGTGACGATGGTGGCGTCCATGTCGGCCAGTAACAGACGTTTGCGGCGTCCTGCCTGGCGGCTTGCCAGGACGTCCAGGGGATGGCGGTCGAGCACGCCGTTGACGGCCATTTCGGCGGTTCGCCGGTCCGTGCCGGCAAAGGGGATGTCGGCGGCTTGTTGCGGCGCCAGCCAAATTGCCACACCGATATCGGCACCGAGACCATTGAGCGCATGGCCGGCCTCGGCGACAATGTCCGCCGTCAGGCCGCCCGGACGCGGCGCCACTAGGGTCAGGACCCGTTCCATGAGGCCTCCCATAAACGATGTCACGGATGGTTGCAAAAGGTGAGTGCCAAGTTGCACGAGATCACGGGCCCGTTGCCCATCATCACCATCGCCGGACCGACAGCGAGCGGCAAATCCCATCTGGCCCTGGCCCTGGCGGAACGTTATGACGGCGAGATTGTCAATGCCGACAGCATGCAGGTCTATCGCGAACTGCCGATCCTGACGGCGCGCCCCGGGGCTGACGATGAAGCGCGCATCCGGCATCATATTTATGGCGTCATGGGCGTTGCCGACGCCTGTTCGGCGGGGGTCTGGCTGAAGCTTGCCGTGGCGGCCATCATAGCCATTCGGGCACGGGGCCGCTTGCCGATCGTGTGTGGCGGCACGGGACTGTATTTAAAAGTGTTGCGCGAAGGGATCGCGCCGGTACCCGACGTGCCGTCCGATGTGGCCGAACAGGCTGGCGCCGAATATGACCGCGAAGGGGCGGAGGCGTTTCATGCCCGCGTCGCCGCGCTCGATGCCGCCGCCGCAAATCGGCTGCCGCCGACTGATCGCCAGCGCCTGATCCGCGCCTATGCGGTGGTCACGGCGACGGGCCGAACCTTGGATCAATGGCAGGCCGAACAACCATCCGGGGCGGCCGTCGATGGCCCGTTCTTCAGCGTTGTTTTGGCGCCGCCGCGTGAGGTCTTGTATGCGCGTATTGAAGCGCGCTTCGCGACCATGGTCGCGGCCGGCGCCCTGGCCGAAGTGGCGGCGCTTGGCCGCCGCAATCTGGCCCCGGACCTGCCGGCCATGAAGGCGCTGGGCGTGCCCGAGTTCCGGCGCCATCTGGCCGGCGAATGCAGCCTCGATGAGGCCATCACCAAGGCCCAGCAACTGACCCGCAATTTCGCCAAGCGCCAGTCGACTTGGTTCCGTCATCAGCTGGCCGCCGACCTGACGGTGGCGGATTTCGGCGACGCCGCCTTCGACCGGGTCGCCGACACCGTCGGCGCATACTTGGAGGGGCAATCATGGTAGGGTTTTGCAAATGGAGTGCCGTCGGATGATGAGGATAATTTTTGCCGCGTTGGCTTTATCGATGGGTGTCTTCCCAGTTCAGGCGGCTGAGCGCCCGGCCAGCCATGACCTGGCCCGGTTTTTCGAAACCGTTGTCTTCGGCTCCGAAGAGAAGGATTTGGTGAAGGGCTCAAAGGTCATCAAGAAATGGGCCGGTCCGGTGCGCATCAAGGTTTCCGCCATGGCCGGCAAGATGGTGGCGAAGGCCGGCGGCGGCAAGGAATTGAAACTGAGCAAACGCAAACCGTCGGCCGGCGAAGTGAAGCTGATCCGCAAGCATCTGAAGACGCTGCTGAAGATCACCGGCCTGAAGGCGGAAAGCGCCAAGAAGACCGGCAGGAAATCGAACTTGTTCATCTCCTTCGTGCCGAGGCGCGCCATGCACGCGCCGTTTCTGGTGCCCGGCGCCGATCCCAAATTGCTGCGCCGGCTGGCCGGGCCCGGGGTTTGTTACTTCCTGACGGCGGCCAAGCAGGGCCGCATTGTCTGGGGTACCGTCGTCGTCAACAATCAGTTGCCGGAACGCGACATGGACGCGTGCTTGATGGAGGAGATCACCCAGACCATGGGCCTGCCCAATGATAGCGACTTGCTGAAACCGTCCATGTTCAACAACCGGGCGCAACCGACGTCGATCAACCGGACGGATCAGATCATGATTCGCACCCTCTATGATAAACGCCTCACGCCCGGCATGCCGCGCAAGGCGGCGATGAAGCTGGCGGCACGGATTATCGCCGCGTGGAACAAGAAGCTGCCGTGAACCCTTTTTCCAATGAATTTTGCCCTGTTCTTTTGGAATCGGACGTTTAAAGGGTAATTTACGAAATTTTCGAAAAGATTTTTACCAAAAAACTTTCATAAAGTTCTTTTTTCGGTGTTGACCGGACCGCTGTGACCTATTAGTTTTCGGCGCTTCCCGGCAGAAACCTGAGGTTTCGGGGACTGGGCGGTCGGGAAACTCACCATTCGGCGGATAAAAAACGCCGGCCCTGGCGCGACAGACAAGGGCTGGCAGCGAATGCCGACGAACGCCGCGAGGGCCAGAAGACGCCAGAAGACGACAGAAGACGACAGAGAAACGTAAGCGAATTGACCACGAAGGAGCGGCGCAAGCCATGGCCAGCAAGGAAATGAACGGCTCAGAGATTGTCCTCAAGGCGCTTGATGAACAAGGCGTGACCGAGATTTTCGGCTATCCCGGCGGCGCCGTGCTGCCCATTTACGACGCCATTTTTCAACAGAACCGGATCCGCCATATTCTGGTCCGCCAGGAAGGCGGCGCCGTGCACGCGGCGGAAGGCTATGCGCGCTCCACCGGCAAGGTCGGGGTCGTCTTGGTGACGTCCGGTCCCGGTGCGACGAATGCGGTAACGGGCCTGACCGATGCCCTAATGGACAGCGTTCCGGTGATCTGCCTGACCGGTCAGGTGCCGACGCATCTGATCGGCAACGACGCCTTTCAAGAGGCCGATACCACCGGCATCACGCGGCCCTGCACCAAGCACAACTACCTGGTCAAGGACGTCAACGATCTGGCCCGTGTCGTCCACGAGGCTTTCCACGTGGCGACCAGTGGCCGTCCCGGTCCGGTGGTTATCGACCTGCCGAAGGACGTTTTGATGGCGCTTGGCGATTACACGCCGAAGAGCAAGGTCAAGGTCAAGAGCTATAACCCGCAGGTGAAGGGTGATCTGTCGGCCATCAAGCAGGCCGTCGACGTCATCGCCAAGGCGAAGAAGCCGTTGATCTATGCCGGCGGCGGGGTCATCAACTCCGGGCCGGCGGCCAGCCAGCTGCTGAACCAGTTCGTGAAGATGACCGGCGCACCCTGCACCCTGACACTGATGGGGCTCGGCGCCTTTCCGGCCTCAGATGAGCAGTTCCTGGGCATGGTCGGCATGCATGGCACCTACGAATCGAACCTGGCCATGCACGGCTGCGACGCCCTGGTCTGCGTCGGTGCCAGATTTGATGACCGGGTGACCGGGCGCCTCGATGCCTTTTCACCTGAATCGACGAAGATCCACATCGACATCGATCCCTCGTCGATCAACAAGAACGTCCGTGTCGACATCCCCATCGTCGGCGACGTCGGCCATATTCTGGAAGACATGATCAAGGTCTGGCGGTCGACCCAATCGAAGGTCGACGCCAAGGCCCTGAAGGAATGGTGGGAACAGATCGAAAATTGGCGGGCCGTCGACTGCCTGAAGTTCAAGCAGGGCGACAAGATCATCAAACCGCAACACGCCCTGCAGCGGCTTTGGGAACTGACACGCAAGACCAAGAAGGAAACTTTCGTCACCACCGAGGTCGGCCAGCACCAGATGTGGGCGGCCCAGTATTTGGGATTTGAAAAGCCGAACCAGTGGCTGACCTCGGGCGGGCTTGGCACCATGGGCTACGGCCTGCCGTCGGCCATGGGCGTCCAGGTGGCGCATCCCGACGCCTTGGTCGTTTGTGTCGCCGGTGAAGCGTCCTACATGATGAACATGCAGGAACTGTCGACCATTTCCCAGTACCGGCTGCCGGTGAAGTCGTTCATCCTCAACAACTTTTACATGGGCATGGTGCGCCAGTGGCAGGAATTGCTGCACGGCGGGCGCTATTCGGAAAGCTATATGAACAGCCTGCCCGATTTCATCAAACTGGCGGAAACCTTCAACATGGTCGGCCTGCGCGCCACCAAGCCCAGCGAGCTCGACGATGTGATCACCGAGATGATCAAGATCGACGGGCCGGTGATCTGCGACATCCATGTGGACCAGAAGGAAAACTGCTTTCCGATGATCCCGTCGGGGGCCGCCCACAATGAAATGCTGTTGGGTCCCGATGACGAAACCGAACGGCCGGTTTCCGAAGACGGCATGGTGCTGGTCTAATGGTGCTGGATTGGGCGCCGTAACAAGGCCGCCGGGCGTTGCAATCGCCGGAAACTGAACTATAACGGGGCCGGCTTGAGAAGCCGCCTGGGTTTTTCCCTGGGGAGAACAGACACGTGAACGCCGAAAGCGAAGCGACTAACAGCCATACCATCGCCGTGCTCGTCGACAACGAGCCGGGTGTTCTGGCGCGGGTCATCGGTCTGTTTTCCGGGCGCGGCTACAATATTGAAAGCCTGACGGTGGCGGAGACGGACCAGACCAACTCCATGAGCCGGATCACCGTGGTGACCACCGGCACGCCGATGATCATCGAACAGATCAAGGCCCAGTTGCAACGCCTGGTGCCGGTCCACAACGTCAAGGACCTGACCATCGAAGGTGCCTCGGTGGAACGTGAATTGGCCCTGGTGAAGGTCGTCGGCGAAGGCGAGAAGCGGGTCGAAAGCCTGCGCATCGCCGATATCTTCCGGGCCCGGGTGGTCGACAGCACCAATGAGTCCTTTGTCTTCGAGATCGTCGGCGATACGGGCAAATTGGATGCCTTCATCCGCCTGATGGTGCCGCTGGGCCTGACCGATGTGTCGCGCACCGGCGTCGCCGCCATATCGCGCGGCGTCAACGCCATGGATGTCGCCTACTAGATGGGCGGCGAAATCAGAATTTTTATGAGAGAACAGTAAGGATCGAAAGGATCACAGCATGCGAGTTTATTACGATCGGGACGCCGACGTTAATCTGATCAAGGAAAAGAATATCGCCATCGCCGGCTACGGCTCGCAGGGCCACGCCCACGCGCTGAACCTGCGTGAATCGGGGGCCAAGAACATCACCATCGTGCTGCGCGAGGGATCGGGCTCCGCCGTGAAGGCCGAAAACGACGGCTTCACGGTGAAATCCGCCGCAGACGCGGCCAAGGACGCCGACGTGTTCATGATGCTGACGCCGGACGAAACCCAGGCCGATCTCTACTACGACCAGGTCCACGCCAACCTGAAGGAAGGCGCGGCCCTGGCCTTCGCCCACGGTCTCAACATCCACTTCGGCCTGATCGAGCCGCGGTCGGATATCGACGTGTTCATGATCGCGCCGAAAGGCCCCGGCCACACGGTGCGCGCCGAATACGCGCGCGGCGCCGGCGTGCCGACCCTGGTGGCGGTTGCCCAGGACGCGTCGGGCAACACGATGGACACGGGATTGTCTTACGCCGCCGGTATCGGCGGCGGCCGCGCCGGCATCGTTGAGACGACCTTCCAAGAAGAATGCGAAACCGACCTGTTCGGTGAGCAGGCTGTGTTGTGCGGCGGCCTGACGGCGCTGATCATGGCCGGATATGAGACCCTGGTGGACGCCGGCTATGCGCCGGAAATGGCCTATTTCGAATGCTGTCATGAGGTCAAACTGATCGTCGATCTGATCTACGAAGGCGGAATCGCCAACATGCGCTATTCGGTCTCCAACACGGCCGAATACGGCGACTATGTGACTGGCCCCCGGATCATCGACGAGGGTACCAAGGAACGCATGAAGGGGGTCCTCAAGGACATCCAGGACGGCAGCTTCGTCAAGGGCTGGATGGCCGAGAACAAGGTCGGCCAGCCGCACTTCAAGGCGCTGCGCCGGATCGGCGCGGAACACGATATCGAGCAGGTCGGCGAACGCCTGCGCGGCATGATGCCCTGGATCGCCGAAAACGCCTTGGTCGACAAAGCCAAGAACTGAAGCTATCAAAGATCGCCGGCACAAGAACCGGCAACCCGCTCTTAGGGTTCAGCACCCCGCCTTCGGTTTCGGAGGCGGGGTGCTGTATTGTTGGCCATAGCGGTGATCAGAAAGGTCGTTTAAGCTCACCGTAGAGAGGCGCCATCCATGATCCCCCAAGTCCCACTCCCCGACGGCCCGGTGCTGCTTGACGGCGGCATGGGGCAGGAATTGTTGGCGCGCACCGGCGGCAGTGTCGGCGCGTTGTGGTCGGCGCAGGTGCTGATCGATACGCCGGACCTGGTGCGCGAGGTGCACGAGGACTTCATCGGCGCCGGCGCCCGGGTGATCACCACCAATACCTACACGGCGATCCGCCGCAAGCTGGACGACGCCGGCCTGGGCTTTCTGTTCGAGGATTTGAACCGCCGCGCCGGCAAGCTGGCCGTGCAGGCCCGCGACAACACCGACGAGACGGTCCTCATCGCCGGCTCGCTGCCGCCGATCTACGGCAGCTTCCGCCCCGATCTGGTGCAGGCTTTCGATGTGATCGAGCCCATGTACCGCGAACAGGCCGAGGTGCTGGCGCCCTACGTCGATTTCTTTGTTTGCGAGACCATGTCGAGCGCCGCCGAGGCGGTGGCCGCCGTCGCCGGCGCGGCCGCCGTCGGCAAGCCCATCTGGGTCGCCTGGACCCTGGAAGACCACGGGTCCGCGCGCCTGCGCAGCGGCGAGACGGTGACGGCGGCTTATCAGGCGCTGGCGGATCAGCCGGTCAGCGGCTTCCTGGTCAACTGCTGTTCGCCGGAAAGCGTCACGGCGGCGATGGCGGAACTGGCCGGTCTGGGCGCCCGGGACAACTGGCCGGTCGGCGGCTTCGCCAACGGCTTCGCGGAAATCCCCGACGATTGGGAATCGGGCGACGGCATCGACAGTTTGGGCCGTCGTGACGATCTCGATGCGGCGATTTATGCCAGCCACGTGTCCGATTGGCTTGCCGCCGGTGCGCGGCTGGTCGGCGGCTGTTGTGAGATCGGGCCCGGGCATATTGCGCGGCTGCGCCGATTGCTGGATGACGTGGGCGAAGCCTAGGCGGCATGGCCTAATAGCCGGAAGCGGTCTGGCGCGAACACATAAATTAACGGAACCAGGGCCGGTTTCAGGCCTGAAGCGGACGTCAATTCACGTCGCGTTCGAGGTTGGCTAATAGCCATGAACAGTCTTTCATATTCTGTCATTCCCGCGCACGCGGGAATCCAGGGCAGCGAAGTTCCGAGGTCCCTTAATCTGGATTCCCGCTTTCGCGGGAATGACGAGAGAAAAGTCTGAAACGGGCCAAAGGCAGACCTGAGCGCCGAGTTCGATCCCCTTCCGCTCTGAGGGGTTGAGCGGACTAACTTTCGAGAAATCTCTGCTGAGCGCCAAATCACCTGACCGGAGATGCCGGATTGCTGCAGAACATAACATCTTCCACCCGCGACGGAGAAGGCATACGATTGAGCTCCGTTCGAAGATTACTTGGGAAATAATCGGTTAAAACAGGGACAAATATCATGATGATTGCTCGCTGGCAGTTCACCGCCAAATTTGGTTGTAAGAATGAGGCCATCGAATTGATTAAAGAGTGGAACAGGGAGATTGGCACGCAAACCAATATCGATACGTCGAAAGTTCGATTAACCACCGGGTCTGTAGGCGTGAGCGAAGGTTTGGTAGAAAACGAGATCGAAATTGAAGGTTTAGATGACCTTCAGCAGTTCTTCGACAAAATCGCCACTGTCGAAATGCACGAGGACTGGGGCAAAAAAATGGGCGAGGTCATCGTTTCGGGCTCAACCCGCTGGGACATATTCCGAGTTGTCTAAGTTAAGAAAGCGAATTGAGAAGCCAACTCTTTTGAAGACGTACGCACGTCTGTAGTGGGCCACGAAGAGACATTTTCGAAGGCGTCATTTCAGGCCCGCTAAACGGCCGAAAACGGAGGTCAGTTCGCGGAAAGTTACTTCCTGGCCATCCCCGGGCAATAGCCCCCCGATTGCTCGGATGGACAACTTTCCGACAACTCGCTAGCCTTTAAAGCCATAGGTGCATCGGGCCATCGCCGGCCAACGGCAGGCTGCCCGAATTGGCGGCGAGTTTATTGTCGAAGCCGACGACGAAAAAGGAAGGACAACGATGAAAGCCATTCAGGTTCACGAATTTGGCGACGCCGAGGTGATGCAATACGAGGACGTGCCGGATCCAACGGCGGCAGCGGGTGAGGTGGTGATCCAGATCGAGGCGATCGGCGTCAACCCGGTCGACACCTATATCCGGGCCGGCGTGCATCTGATCAAGCCCGCCTTGCCGTTCACGCCTGGCGGCGATGCCGCCGGCACCATTTTGTCGTCGGGCGACGGGGTCAGCCAATTCAAGGCTGGTGAGCGGGTCTATGTCGCCAACGGCGGCGGCTCAGGCGGTTATGCGGAGCAGGTGGTCCTGCCCGCGGACACGATCCAGCCCTTGCCCGACAACGTCAGTTCCGCCCAGGGTGCGGCCATCGGCACGCCCTATGGCACGGCCTATTGGGCCCTGGTGAAGCGTGGCCGGGGCAAGGCCGGCGAAACCGTGTTGGTGCACGGCGCCAGCGGCGCCGTCGGCACCGCCGCCCTGCAGATTGCGAAAAGCCTGGGCATCACCGCCATCGGCACGGCCGGCAGTGAACGCGGCCTTGACCTGGTGCGCCAACAGGGCGCGGCCCACGCCTTGGACCACACCAAGGACGGCTATCTGGACGCGCTCGGCGAACTGACCGGCGGCAAGGGTCCGGATTTGATCCTTGAGATGCTGGCCAACGTGAACCTGCCGCGCGACATTGACGCGGTCGCCAAGTACGGCCGGATCGTCATCATCGGCAACCGCGGCCCGGTTGAGATCAACCCCCGCGCGGCGATGATGAAGGAACTCGACATCCTGGGCATTGCGCGCTTCAACGCGCCGCCGGACGACATGAACGAGATGAACGCCGCCATCGGGCGCGGCTTGGCGGATGGCAGCCTGAACCCGGTGATCGGCAAGGAACTGCCGCTGAAGGACGCCATCGAGGCCCACCACGCGGTGCTGCGGCCCGGCGCCTACGGTAAGATCGTGCTGATCCCCTGACCGTCGGGGCCGTATCTGCAGCCGTATATTCGAAAGAGCCGGCACCGGCGATGAACGAGGCCGGCATCAATGGCGAAGTCGTCGTCGTGTATGCCAAATATGCCCACCGACGTCGATCTTGGGCCAACGGCACACTTCCGATAGCAGTTGATGTTGCGTCCGCTGGGTTTTGATTTGCCGACATTGGAGAGGCTCAAACTCGGATTGTCGAATTTTCCATAAATAGGTTGAAATTCATATGCCATCTGACTATATTATCTCCATGCGCTGCGGACGACCGGCAGTTGCACGCTATTTGACCTTGTGAAGATGATTCCGGATCGGCTTTTTGGTCCATGCCAAATGGTTGGCTTTTAGGCCCATGCCAAATGGTTGGCATTTTGGTCCATGCCAAATGGTTGGCATTTTGGTCCATGCCAAATGGTTGGCATTTTGGT
>Ga0114932_10006072_pt1 | contig 10446 bp, 11 predicted proteins | sample 2SBtaG_2_FD_87286 | JGI IMG/M metagenome (GOLD analysis project Ga0114932, IMG submission 87286) | Deep subsurface microbial communities from Kolumbo volcano to uncover new lineages of life (NeLLi) - 2SBTROV12_ACTIVE470 metaG | ecosystem: Environmental > Aquatic > Marine > Volcanic ... | reverse complement strand
CTTCATAAAATAAGGCATAGCATATGCTGGAACAACATAATAAATAAGCAAAAACATTGGCCAAAAAATTGGCAATAATACATAATACGCTGCACCTTGACTCAAAACTGGGATTAACATACATCGACTCCTTTTTTTTAAAAAAATATTCTATAGTAATCACAACAGTTCTTACCAAAACAATACAAGGATTGCAATGAAACCATCAACAACTTTCTTTCTCTGTTTTCTTAATGTTTTACTTGTTACTACACCTACTTCCTCATCAGATAGCTCTTCTAAACTATCTGATAAAGAAATACAAAGAATAGCAGATGCAACAGCTCTAAAAATGGCCCCTTTTATGCAAAATAGACTTTGTGAAACACTAAGTCTAAACAGTAGCTCTCACTCTTCTTCAAACTCAACTGTTGAACATACAGTTACCCATAATATGGATTTACATATCGCTACTATTTTTAATGCATGCAAACAACATATGCATAATTCTACAAGTTCTTTTACACAAGTAATTTCACAAAACAAAGGTAAAGTATTTGCAACACTCATGTCATGTATTTATTTCTACCTATATTTCACTTTACAAAAATCCTATAAAATAATTACAAGAAAAGAAAGTTGGTGCAATTGGAAAGAAAATATCAATTTGCCACACCTCATGTCTGAACCCTATCATGATATTATCCACGAACTAATCCTTACTATTCAAAAAAAATATTTACTAGAAGAAAAGCAATCTAAACTTTGTATTACACAAACCTTTTTACAAGATTTAAAAACAGAATTACAACTTTTGGAACAACATCTTACCATAAGACAGTATGTTAAATCATGGTACTGCTTTAAACTATTCCCTCTCATTCATGACCTTGATATACTTCAAGAAAAAATTGCACGTCTATATTGGTTACTAGACATATTTGCGACATGGCAAACAAAAGAAGTATTAAAGGATAATTATGAAATATAAACTATGTATTTTAAGTCTCATGCTTACTCACGCTTGGATCCATACAACAGTAGAAAACAAGCTCATACAATACGCATATGAAATAGAGCACTGGTTAGACCATTTTTTAACTGATAATAAATCAGCGACACCAGAACAAACTGTCCAAAGCGTTCAAACAGGGCTCAGAAAACAAATTAACTTTTCTGAATTCAAACCAAAAGAAATTTCATCTTTTGTAACAACAAAAAGTAAAAAAGTATCTAATACACATAAATGGATCAAAAATAATCAAACAAAATTAAAAATGACAATTCAAACGTATCTTACTCAACATCCACACGCAACAGTGTCTGATATATATAATTTTTTAAACACTCATAACAATCCCGTGTGCCAAACCCTGCAAAGGACCTTACACAAAGCAACAATTGCTCCATGGATGATCAACAATGCAATAAAAGATATCCTGCAGAATATGAAAGTTTTATAAAAAAAAGGAAAAAAATGAAGCAAGTAAGCATTATTACATCATGTTTAATGCTCACAACCCTCTGTCTTGCAGAAACAGAAATAAAAACACCAACTACAGATGAGCATGTTGTTGATCACTCCATGCCTAAAACCACTCCTCAAGAAATGTTACACCGTTTAACACAAGCAAAACAATATTCTGAAGCAAAAAGAAAATTAGAATTCAGAGGAATTAAACCCGAAGAAATGGTTGAACATTATCAAACACTTAACCTTGGAATAGATGCTGATAAAAATGCTATAAAAACAGCGTATAAAAAGCAAGCTTTAAGATGGCATCCAGATAAGTGGAGTGGAGATAAACATACAAATACAGAAAGAGATCATGCAGAAGCACAATTTAAAAAAGTAAGCGTAGCTTATGAACAACTATCAGACTTTTTACCAAAACTTGCAGATGATCCAGACTTACAAAAAATATTTCAAACTTTTCATGATTTACATGCTCACTATCAAGATGATTTTTCTCAAGCATCTAGCCAAGAAATATCAAATGCTCTTGATCAAGCTACAGCGCTCGTAAGAGCAATTCATCAAACACTTGATACTGCCTCTGTACAACAACTTAAACCTAAAGATCTAAATCTTTTACAAAAAACAATTAAACAACACCTACAACAATTAAGACAAATATCCAACGGCACTATACACTTCCAAGGAGAATCAATAGAAACAGTTGTTGAACAATGGGCTAACTCAACGCTACAAGACATACAACAACAATATCAACAAGTAAAATCAGAAACCTCAAAAACTAAACTTCAAACAAAACCCCAACCAGAAGCAACTCAACCCAATGATAGCTTTGAATTTTGGATCAGACAAAGAAAATCTCATGTTACTTCTACAGTGTATGATGGAAACACACCCTTTCAACAAGCGGTCATCGATGATAATCCTTACATGGCTCAAGTTACCTTAGATGCAGCAGCAAAACATGGAATTACCAAAGAAGAACTGCTCAAGCCAATACAACGACAGTACACAAGACTTATGAACGAAGGAAAGGATCAAGAAGCATATGACCTACTACAACATATATATCGTATTGAAGACGATGAACTATCAACGGCAATGTATGCACATGCTCAGCAAACTACAACTGAAATTACAGTTATCAAAAAACAACTTAAAGAAGAGTTAAAACAACAAAAAGCTGATGGACAATTTGATAAAGCAACCTTCAAAAGGTTACAGCGCATCATCAAACAAGCAAAGCTAGAAAATATGACTCTTGAACAACTCCTAGAACCACTTCATAAAAAATTACAAAAAGCATCTACTCGTGAAGCTCGAGCCTCAAAGCCAATGATGCCAAATTTAATTTTAAAACAAATGAGAGTGGTAACAGAACTTTATGGATAAAAAAATAAACCCTTCAACTTAGAAAAGCTGAAGGGTTAGGGGGGTGAACAATACACAAAGTGTATCATTCGATTAGGGACGTTTTTCTGGCGAAATACTATCAACTCGCGCTAGCTATGTCAAGAACAAAATTGCAACAAAGCAACGCTTTGCAACAAAAACGTTTTTCTTATGCTATTTTCCATCCATAAACTTTTTTATCTTTTGGTATTTATTTTTACTTTGTTGTAGCTCTTTTGTTGTTGCGGTTTCAATAATTTTTCCATGTTGCATTAAATGAATTGTACATGCAAGTTGTTGCAACAAAACAGTATCATGCGTTGTAATAATAATTATAAAACCTTGTTTTGCTAAATCTTGAATAATATGTGCGATTTCAGTTTTCAATGTTGGATCAAGCGCAGATGTTGGTTCATCCAAACACAATACAGCTGGATTCATAGCCAAAGTCCTCGCCAAAGCAACTCTCTGCTTTTGTCCACCCGATAGAGAAACAGGATAGCTCTGTGCGAAATCTTTTAACCCAAACTTGGCAAGTAGGTTAGTTGATATTTTTTGTGCAGCTCGCCTTGATTTTGACGCAACTTTGATTAAAGGTAATATTACATTCTCTTCAACGGTCAAATGTGCAAATAAATTAAAATCCTGAAACAACATTCCAACTTGAGAAAAATCAATATCTTTTTTGTTAAGTTCTATAGATCCGGCATCTATAGTTTCTAAATTATTAAGAACACGCAGCACTGTTGATTTTCCAACACCTGACCTACCAAGCAAAACAGCTATTTCACCTGGCTGTACATTGAATGAAACATTATCTAATACTTTTTTATCATAAAATGTCTTTATAATATTTTTAACGCTTAACATGATACTTCAACTTTGTTTCTAATTTTGAAATTCCCATAGCAATAGTACTTGTTATCACTAAATAAATAAAACCAACAGTTATATACACAGCAGGAGCATCAAACGTTTGGCTCATAATAATCTCACCTTGTTTTGTTAGTTCATATACCCCAATTGTAGAAGCTAAACTAGAATCTTTAACTAAAGTAATAAACTCATTACCAAGTGCTGGCAACACCGTGCGTATTGCCTGTGGTAAAATAATTAATGTTATAATTTGATAATTACTAAATCCCAATGTTTTAGCCGCTTCAATTTGCCCTCTTCCAACAGAATTAACTCCTGAAACAATAATCTGACTTACATATGCACCACTATTCAACCCTATCGAAATAATAGCTGACCAAAACGCCGATATTGAAACTCCTGCAAACGTTAACAAATAAAATGTTGCAGCAATTTGAATAAGCATTGGAGTTCCACGAATAATAGTTACATAGAAAAACACAAGATATTCTAATATTTTAACTCGCTTTGCAAGTATAATCCCTGAAACAGTACCCAATACTATTCCAATTAGACAACCCCAAAAAGCAATCTGTAAGGTTATAGCAATACCCTTTATAAACAAAGGATAAAACTCTAATATAAACTCTTTATCAATCATTCAAGATTCCATTTCTTTTTTAAAGCCTGCAAAGTACCATCTTTTTTCATACCATCCAATGCTTTATTTATTTGTTCTAACATACCATGATCATGTTTTGAAACAACTAATGCATAGTCATCCCCTGTATCAGGTAATTTTGCAATAAAATAATCTTGAGCAGAGCTTTTACTCAAAAAAGCAACAAGAGAACTTTTAGCGCATACAAAAGCATCTACAGAGCCACTCTTCAATGCCATAAAGCTTTCTGCGGGTGTTTTTAAACGAACTATATTAATATCTGACTTGTCTGAAAGATATAAGTCCGCAGTATAACCTGTATTTACTACAACAGTTTTTCCAGCCAAACCCTCAAGGCTATTAATGTTGCTATAAAACTTTTTTGTAATAACCATTAATGGATCTGCTTCTAAATATTTTTGAGAAAATAATACTCCACGACTACGACGAGCGGTTGGAGTCATCCCTGCAGCAATAACATTAATCTTTTGAGCAAACAAATCAAAAATTAAAGAAGAAAAAGGAATATCTTTAATAATAATTTTTTTATAAAGACGGCTCACTACTTCTCTTGCAACATCAATGTCAAATCCAACAACTTCATTGTTTGTTGTATCAATAAATGCATATGGTGGATAATCAGCAGATGTTCCAACAACAATAACTTGATTATCTTTTTTTCTATCAATATTTTTTATGTATAAAAAACTAACAACAGAAAAAATCGCTATTAAACTTAATAAAAATAATTGTTTTATCTTCATACAGACAGTCTACCATACATATCTTTTTTGAAAAACATTTGAATCTTTATATCATTTTCTTTATCCTTGTTACATATTTTTCAAAACCTTCTTCAAGGAAAATCTATGAAAAAACAACTCTTCTTTTTATTTTCACTTATCTTTTCTATACAAACAGCATTTGCATATAAACCACAAGTTATTTATGTACAAACTCCATACAATCAAACAATAACTTGTTATGAAACAGAAACTGCTCAAAATGTTTTTTGGCAATGTCGACAAAAACAATTATGCTCTGCTCCCACAAATTCTCTAACTTTACTTTTTGGAAACTTTGAAATAAAAGAAGGAACAGAATGTTCATATTCCAAACGATTAATGGATTTTGGCATAGATAATCGTGAAGCTTTTATTAGACAACCTGCAGCACAACAAACTCCTCCGCCTCTTTATTCATTTCAAACACCTTCTTATACAGAATATGTCATTCTTAAAACACCAAGCGGTGAATTGTTGTATTTTTCTCCAAAAAACACCTTTGCTCAAGCGTTTGAACGATGTCGCCTTTATAACTACTGCTGGCAAGATGAGCTAGAAATCGTTTATAACAATTATGTAATTAAAGAATATAGCTCTGATGCAAACTATACATTTGATTCTTATGGACAACACGTCCATCATGTGACCAACAACCCTGCAATTATTATACAAAAACAAGCCTATCGAGAGCAACTCTCATTCTTTGAAGCACTGTTATGTATTCTTTTTGGCACTAACCATTAAAATAGTTCTTCAATAATTTGATTAACAGGTTTTGCAGCAATTGAACCTTGCTGCATAGCTTTATAGAAATGCTCATCATATGTTCTTGTTTCTATGACAATAGGCATTGTAATAGCATGACCCAACACAAGAGCCTGTTTTTTGGTATCAAGAGAACTCAAGATTGTTCTTAACGTTGCCATATTTGATGCTCCCGTTAAAGCTGCTTGAACATCTTTTTCATCACTTAACTGAGCTATTAACTTTGTTCCTATTTGAGAAATAACCTCAGGATCAATTCCAGATGGCCTTTGATCTATAACAAACAATGAGACATAATACTTTCTCATTTCACGAGCAATAATTCCAAAGATAGTTTGTGATGCAGCTACTGGATTTAAAAACTTATGAGCCTCTTCTATTACAATCATCAATTTTTCAGGTTCATCTTGAGCTTTTTGTGTTCCTAAAAACTTCTCAGTTTTTAATACATACTCATAATGAATACGACGTGTAATAATATTAGCCATTAACAAATAACAAAATGTTGAAGTAAAGTTGCCAAATTCAATAATGACATGAATCTGCTTATCTAAATACTCTAACAATCTATCAATAACCGATTCATTATGCGGAAGTTTTTTAACAAAAAAAGGTAACTTTTCTATACGCTTTAATTTCCTATACAAAGCAGCAATTGATTCCGGATGAGCTCCAATTTGCTTTGCAAACTCTTGTGCATCATGACCTTGTTCTAATAATGCCAGAAGCCAATCTTGTTTGTATTTATTAAAGATTAAATGCGCAGCCTCAAGTGCTGTATTGTGTAAATTAAGCTCTGATTGTAATGATAAAATATCTTCAATTTTTATATCACGATACGAAAGCTGAACAACAACATCGGGAGCTGCTCCACGCCTTTGCGTAGCTTGAGGATCTAGTGAAAAAATTGCAACCTTAGAAGGAAACAATGTTTTTAAACCTTTAACGAACTTCACATCTGACTCTTGTCTTGCTTGCAAACCATATTCATTATGCATATCAAATATTAATGTTGTTGCAGCTTGCCTTTTGATTAACCCTGCAAGAACAAGCCTTGTTAAAAAAGTCTTACCTGTTCCACTTTTTCCAAAGATTCCAGAGCTTCTCTCAGATAACTTTGCAAGATCAATGCAAACTGGCGCTTGCATATCAAGAGGCGATCCCATATTGAAAAATGATTTCGTAGAATCTTTTTCTTCTCCAAAAATATCAATTACATCCTGCGCAGTTGCTTCAAATACTGATGCAAAATGCTGAGGAACAGTTTTAATGGGCAATGCTTTACGCTGCTTATCAAGCATTATCATTGGCTTAAGACAAACCGTTGCATACATACTTTTTTTCTTCAAAAAATCTTGCAGCAATGTTTCTGATTCTGTTGGAGGATATAATAAAATATCAGGATGAGATACCTGCAACTTTACATCTGTTATCATCGAAAAAAATGTATTTTGATGAGCTTTTATTGCAACAAACTTTCCAGCTTTAATCATTTCAAGATCAGTTCCTTGTCTAACCCTCATTATAAAGCCTTCAGACAAAGACCCCTCAATGATATAGCCTAATGGTTGATTCATAACACCAACGGAACTAAAATCTTTACCTGCTCTCTTGTTACATGTGCTACCGCCTGACGAACAATAACTGATTCTTTTTTGCCTGTTGTTAGCTCAAAAAGAACCTCTTTCTGCGGCAATAGCTCAATAATAATTGGCACATGTTGCTCTTGAATAACCATATTACCTACTGGAGTATTCAACTCAACCCAATTTACAGCATGTTCAACTGTTTTATCAGCATCAATAATTAATAGTTTCATTATGATAAACTTTTTGCTTTTTCATAAGCTTCTTGCAATGTTCCAACCATATAAAATGCCTGTTCTGGAAGATCATCACATTCTCCATTAACCAACTTTTCTACATCAGTTACTGTTTGTTCTAAAGCAACGTATTTTCCAGGCATTCCTGTTGCAAACTCAGCTGTAAACATCGGTTGTGTTAAAAACTTTTGCACGCGCTTTGCACGCTTTACAATTAATTTATCCTGATCCGATAACTCTTCAAGACCAAGTACTGCTATAATATCTTGTAATTCTTTATAACGCTGCAAAATAGACTCTACCTTACGAGCAACATCATAATGTTTTTGACCTACCACTTGAACCGTCAAACCCTTTGATGATGATGCCAATGGATCAATTGCAGGATACAAACCAAGTTCAACTAATTTACGAGATAACACCGTATTTGAATCAAGATGCATAAAGGTTGTAGCAGGAGCGGGATCTGTAATATCATCTGCTGGCACATATACTGCCTGAACTGATGTAATAGAACCATTTACGGTATTTGCAATACGCTCTTGAAAAGCTCCCATCTCTGAAGCAAGTGTTGGTTGATACCCCACTGCCGAAGGAATACGCTCAAGAAGCGAGGAAACTTCAGAACCAGCTTGAACAAATCTAAAGATATTATCAACAAATAATAATACGTCTTTTTTTTCTACATCTCTAAAGTATTCTGCCATAGTAAGACCAGTCATTCCTACCCGAAGTCTTGCTCCTGGCAATTCACCCATTTGACCAAAAACAAGTGCTGTCTTATCAAGAACTCCTGACTTTTTCATTTCAAGCCAAAGTTCATTTCCTTCACGACTTCTTTCACCAATTCCAGTAAAAACAGATACTCCTTCATGCTCTTTTGCAATATTTCTAATAAGCTCTGTTACCAAAACGGTTTTTCCAACCCCAGCTCCACCAAACAATCCAATCTTTGAACCCTTAATATAAGGACACATCAAATCAATAACCTTAATTCCGGTTTCTTGAATTTCATTTTCGATTTTCTGTTCAACAAATGCCGGAGCTTCTCTTTGAATTGACCAGTGTTGCGCATCTTTTAAGGAACCTTTCTCATCAATAGGGTCCCCTAACACATTAAACATTCTGCCGAGCACTTCTTGACCTACAGGAACTGTTGTTGGAGCTCCTGTATCATATACAGCCAAATCACGGCTAATTCCTTGAATATCCTCAATTGCAATACAGCGCACAACATCATCTCCAAGCTGCAAAGCAACTTCCATTCTTGCTCGAGTTGTATCTTTTTTATTTTCAGACGGTATTTCTACAAATAACTCTGAATTAATTGTAGGAGTTTTGCCCGAGGGAAACTGTACATCAATAACTGTTCCACTAATTTTGACAATTTTTCCAGCAGATTCTGTGTTGTAGTCTTTATCTGATGTATGATGTAACATCTTTAGTATCCTTGAAATTTATATGACAAAGGGTTTGATAATAAGGTAATAAAACAGTTATTTTTGTAAAGCTTATCTATTTAGTATTTTTTAAAAAATATTGATTATATCTCTCTAAAAACTGATCCGTGCTTTGATAATACGCAGGGACTGTCTGAACACTATACTGATACGTTAGTTGTTTTGGTAAAAATAAATTAGCAAAACTTTCACAATATAATAAAAAAACAAAACATTGCTCTGCAGATAAATCATACTTTTTACCTATCTCAAAAACTTTTTGTTCTGTTATGTTATCTGAAAAATAATGTCCTAAACAAATAAAACTTGCAACTCCAGGAATAGCAGCGCATTTCAACAATATATCTTGATTAGAAGATAATTTATTTTTTCCAAACTCTATACCAGCAAGCTTTCCCACTCCATAAACAGAGATCGTTGCTACAGCCATACCAAAAGCCAAAGATAAACCCCAAGACGCAATATAGTACTTTGCCTTAAGACTATCTTCAAAATCTTTTTGCACAACTTCAATTGCACGCTCTATTTTAACTTTATCGCATATGTCCTGTGTAAATAAATCTTGCTCTTGACTCATTGTATCTATCACATCTGAACATGCTATTTTAGATATAATGCACAACGCAAGTGTTATATTTCTTTTCATTTTTCTAAAGCAACGTCTTTCAAACATTTAAATTATATCTTACAAAAAACTCTTTATGATTTTTATAATATGGCTTAAAGCTCTTCATGATAAATCTTGTATTTTTCTGAAAGAATAATGATCTAAAAACATTGTTATTTTGTAAGCACCTATAACAATCTTCTGCTGATAATTTATATTTTCTTCCTATTTCAAAAACTTTTTGCTCTAACATTTTATTAGATAAATAAACTCCTCCAAAATGAACCCCTCTAGCTAACGCCAAGAAAACTCCAAGCCAAAGAAAGGTTACATCTGACGCATCAACAGCGTAAACTCCTGTTTCAGCCGCATCTAAGAATTTACTCAAGTGTAATTTCATATCTAATGACACATTATTACCACAATCTAATCCCATAAAATGGGCTAATTTTACAGAAGCAACACCCATCCCTAAACCAGTAGCCACAGATGTGACCCAAGCAGAAGCATAATGCTTTACTTTGATACTGCTTTCAAAATCTTTTTCTACTCGCTTCGTATCTATTAAATCTTGATCTATCTGTTCTGATAAAACACTAGCACATACAACCCTTGAAAGTATAAGTAATAAAAATAAAACTTT
>Ga0114932_10006068_pt1 | contig 10450 bp, 14 predicted proteins | sample 2SBtaG_2_FD_87286 | JGI IMG/M metagenome (GOLD analysis project Ga0114932, IMG submission 87286) | Deep subsurface microbial communities from Kolumbo volcano to uncover new lineages of life (NeLLi) - 2SBTROV12_ACTIVE470 metaG | ecosystem: Environmental > Aquatic > Marine > Volcanic ... | reverse complement strand
TTTGATGAAGTAATGAGTGAGGGAGGTTTAACAAAAGAACAGGTAAGAAACTGTAAATTCACATTCACACACTTTGTTCCTCACGAAGACACTGCTCACAGAGGGTTGTCACAACTCGGACCTGCATCACGACGTGCATGTCTTGCAGCATTTTTATCTGCAGAACCTGTATTACTTGAACCAATGCTTGCAATTGAGGTACGTGTTCCAACTGATCTAATAGGAAATGTTTCATCTGTTTTACAAGGAAAACGTGGTAAAGTTCTGGATATGCAGCAAAAAGGAGCAACCAGTATTGTAATTGGTGAGGTTCCTGCAGTTGAAACATTTGATATCTCTGAGAAGATGCGTGGTCAAACAGCTGGTAAAGCAATGTGGAACACACACTTCAAAGCATGGACTCCAGTTCCAAAATCAATTGCTGCAACCTTGACTGAAGATATTAGAAAGAGAAAAGGCTTAAGCCCTAATCCCCCAGAACCATCTGAATTCATCGATAGAGACTAATGGTTAAAATCGAAACTTTTGATGCAACTACTTTTTGGAATAAATCGTATGCTCATCAACGTGGAAAGTTGTTAAAACGTGTACAAGTACCTGATGATCAAATTAAGATTTTGGTAAATAAACCATATCTGGAACTTCCAGCTCCACTTCGATATGAAATAGAAACTAGTGGAATTAAAAAAACTGAAGTAATGTAGCTCATCGATTAAATATAAAAACAATTATCGTATCTTATACATGAAAACTGGACTTTTCATAATTGTTGTTTTAATTTCTGGATGCTTTGCAGGTTTAATCCATGGTGGAATTAATCTTGCTATAGTGGAACCATATCTTGATCAGGCAATTGGAATTGAAAATCAAACTCTTTTTGCAACAGGTGAGGAAGAAGATACTACTGCATTTTGGGTTGAATACAATTCATATCGTGTTTGGCAAAAAGGTGGTCAAGTTTTAGCAGGTGCAATTCTTGGAACATCTATTGCAGCGTTGGTAGGAATTGTGTTTCTCTTTGTAAGAAATGTATTGCCAGAAGGAAACAATGTCAAAAAAACACTTGTTTTATCTGGATTGATGTGGTTTACAATATTTGTAATTCCTTTCTTGAAATATCCTGCAAATCCTCCTACTGTAGGAGAAGCTGAAACTGTAGTGATGCGTGGAATACTTTTTCTATCATTTATAGCAATTTCTGGATTTGGGGCTGTTGCATTTTATCAAGTTTATAAAAAATTACAAAATAAAAAAATTATTGCATTTGCAGGATATGCAGTATTCATCAGCGTTACATTTTTCTTAATGCCTGAAAATCCTGATGAGATAACTGCCCCTATGGAACTAGTTGATGGATTTAGAGGTGCATCATTTGTAGCAGTAACCATTTACTGGCTAACGTTAGGTCTAATTCTTGGTGGATTCATTGAAAAACTTCAAGAACGATTAAATCTTAAGAGATAATGATGGCAGAAATTTTAAAAAAAGATGATTTTCGACGTATTGAACTGTTAAATCTAGTAACTAAAAATGGCAGCTTCAAAAATCTAAGTGATGATCAGCTCATTTTGTTAGACAAGTTATTAAAAAAGAAAGATTACAGTAACGAAAAAAAGGCAGAAAAATCAAAGCAAAAACTACTGAAACAGATTAACATAGAAATTTACAAACGTAATGATACGGCAATCTGGAAAATCTAGATTACATACAAATAATCAACACTCTGAATTATTACATGCCAAATAATCTATCTAAAGAAACAAGTCCGTATTTACTTCAACATAAGGATAATCCTGTTGAATGGTACTCTTGGAATGACGAATCATTAAAAAAAGCAAAAGATGAAAACAAACCTATTTTCTTATCTATTGGTTACAGCTCTTGTCACTGGTGCCACGTTATGGCCCATGAATCTTTTGAAAATGATGATGTAGCAAAAATCATGAATGAAAATTTTGTTAATATTAAAGTTGACAGAGAAGAACGACCAGATTTGGATGATATTTATCAAAAAATATGTCAAATGTCAACTGGTCAAGGTGGATGGCCATTAAGCGTATTTTTAACACCTGATCAAAAGCCATTTTATGTCGGAACATATTTTCCAGTTCTTGATTCGTATGGTAGACCTGGTTTTGGTAGTTTGTGTAGACAGCTCGCACAGACCTGGAAAGAAAAACCAAAAGATGTTGGTACTTCGGCTGAACAATTTATGTCAAACCTTACTAAATTAGAAAGAGTTTCTGAAGGTGGAAAAATTGAAAAATCCATTTTAGATGAAGCAGCAGTTAATCTATTACAAGTTGCAGACACAAACTATGGTGGATTTGGTCAGGCTCCTAAATTTCCAAACGCTGCAAATCTTTCTTTCATGTTTAGATATTCCAAACTTTCAGGAATTGGAAAATTTCAAGAATTTGCGTTAATGACTTTAAAGAAAATGGCTAAAGGTGGAATCTTTGATCAAATTGGTGGCGGATTTCATAGATATTCAACTGATGCACGATGGCTTGTACCACACTTTGAAAAAATGTTGTATGATAATGCACTTTTACCACCTGTATATGCAGAAGCATACCAAATTACAAAAGATCCTTTCTACCTTGATGTTGTCACAAAAACTCTAGATTATGTACTACGTGAAATGACATCTACATCCGGTCTATTTTATTCTGCTCAAGATGCAGATACTAATGGGGAAGAAGGTCAAACATTTGTTTGGAAAAAACGTGAAATTGAAAACATCTTAGGTGATGATTCTGATATATTTTGCATCTATTATGATGTTACTGATGGTGGAAACTTTGAAGGAAATACCATTCTTGCAAATAACATCAATATTTCATCTCTTTCATTCAAATTTAATAAAACTGAAACTGAAATTACTGAACTTTTGAAACATTCATCAAAAAAATTACTTGATGAAAGAAGTAAAAGAGATCAACCGGGAACTGATGATAAGATTATCACGTCATGGAATTCCATGATGATTTCTGCATTTGCTAAAGGTTATAGAATTTCAGGAAATGAAGAATATCTTCATGCTGCTGTAAATGCTGCCAAATACTTTTCAGAAAAATTTTCTAAACATGGCTTCATACATAGAACCTTCAAAAACGATATTCCAAAACTAAATGGTTATCTTGATGATTATTCTTACCTTGTAAATTCTCTCATTGATGTTTTTGAGATAACCTCTGATGCATATTTCCTTGATATGGCTCAAAAAATTACACATTATATGATAGAGCACTTTTGGAGTGAAACTGACAAATCATTTTATTTTACAGCAGATACGCATGAATCTTTGATAGTTCGCCCAAAAAATTATTATGACTTGTCTGTACCGTCTGGAAATTCTGTCGCTGCAAATGCATTGCTAAAACTACATCATTTTGTAAATGACGAAAAGTTTCTACACATATCTAAACAAATTTTGGAGTTAAATGGTACTTCTGCTGCAGAAAATCCATTTGCATTTGGATATCTCCTTAATGTGATGAATCTATATCTAAAACATCCTATTGAAATTACAATAATTAATTCTGAAAATTCTGAAATTGTGAATTATCTGTATAAGAAATTCATACCTGAAGGAATTATAATTCAAATTAAAAATAAGGAAAATCTAGAGTTATTATCTAAATATCCATTTTTTGAAGGAAAAGAATTCTCAGATAACACAAACGTAACTATTTGTAAAAATTTTACATGTTCATTACCATTATCTGAATTATCTAAAATAGAAGAAAATCTCTAAATTTTTTGTATATCTATTCTTAATACTTGTCCAACTTGTGGTCTACCAAGTTTTTCATATCTATTTTTTGGCATGGTAATTGAGATATTTGTTTGTGCATAACTTTTCATTTTGATAGTTGGCTGTGCTTGAAGCATTGCTTCAAGCAATGGCATGACTTGTTCTTTTGTATCCTGATCAAGCTTTTTTGAAACATTCTCCATAATCAATTGTTTTTGAGAAATTGGTTCTGTTTGAACGTCTTCTGCAAGTGAAATTTGAATTGCTTGACCGTTATCCACAATCTGCTGAATTTTGTATCCAATTATTTCAGACATGATTCATTGTCTTTCTGTTTGGATTTATTCCTACCTATGGTTTCTTTTCATCTAATGCATTAGTGATTTTCTCAATGTTATCTCTCACAAATTCGTGGAATTCCTGTATATCGTCTAATCTAACTTCTAATTGTTGATTTGAATATGTCTGTAAAAATGCTGAATAAACTGTACCTACTATAACTCCAAACGCTATCTCTCTTTTAGAGTTGGAAAATTTATTGTATTCATTTGCAAATTGATTATAGGAATCAGCTTGGTCTATGTAGTATTGTAATAATCCCTCTAAAAATTTTTTATTTTCATCTGAAATTGCCATTTAACATTCTTGCTTGTGTATGTGTATAAGAATTATTATCGAGCTAAAATCTTTGAACATCTGCCAAGTGCATTAGTGATTCTTTCAGGATTTCTTGAAAAAATGACATATGATGAAACTGAAATTATTAGTAGTGCGCCTGAACCTAATGGGAATTCTGGAACTGCTGCATACTCGTCTGATTCTGCAATTATGCTATAATCTGCTACATTCATCGATTGACTTTTCTCATAAATTGGAACCAAAAAGTGACTTTCTTCACCAGCTCTCAAAAAATCTGGTTGTATTTGAATTTTTGAAACTGTTAACACTCTTCCATCTCTATCATATAATGTCGCAACAACATTTATCATGTTAGCAGTAATCTCGCCGTTATTTTCAATAGTTCCTGAAATTATTAAATTATTCAATTGATCTCTTTTCATTTCTGACGAAACAATCTCAATTACTTGATTTTTTGGTGCTGCAAGTTTGTATTCAACTCCCAAATCATAATCTAAAACACCATTAATCTTTTTTTCATTTGTAATTATATCAAAACTACCTGTCATTCCTGGCATTATTATATTTGTCAACACTTTCCCATCTATCTTCTCTAACACTTTTCCATTTACATCGACTATTGTGGCAATAATTTTTATTTTATTTACTGGTGATTTTGAATCATTTTTAATCTCCCCGACAATGTGCATTATACCATCATTTCCAATGTACGTCTGATCATTTTCAATAACTATATCTCCAAACGCTGGTTGTATCAAAAATAATAGTGGAATTAAAAATACTAATTTTTTCATAAAAATACTATAATTTTAAACTCTTTAAGATTTATCATTTTTTCGTCTTTACTAGATACAACATCTTCCCTCGAGTGATTTTGAATCAAGTTCTCTATTTTTTTCTGTTAATTTAATACATTTTTCATAGTCTAACTCTTGCTCTTTATTTTCAAATGGGGCTCCTAAATTAATTATGCAGGCCGATTCTTGATATTTGTACAAATCTGAAATCACACTCATAGCTTTATCGTATTCTTCTCTTGTCAACTTTTCATTTAGTGGTGTTTGTCCTATCTTTTTTCCTAATTTTGCATCATTAAATGCCTTCAATCCTGCTTGTTCAGCTTCAAAAGATAACTGTGTTAATTCACTAGAACGAATTAATTCTAGTTCATCACCTGTTTTTATCCAATTCAATCTGAGTTCATGTGATTGTATTTGATATTCTAATGACAATTTAAACAATCTTACAGATGATGAAAATGCATCAGGAGGTTGTAATTCATCATATTTTCCTAATAATTTATTAAATTCCTTCAAATGTGATTCTCCAATACTTTTTATTTCTTCATGTGTAATCGTACCTTCTTCCCATTGTGCTATACCAGAGATAAATCGATTTTGTTCGAATGCAATATCTTCTTGTAACATCTGTACTTCATTCCCAAAAACTGAACCACGAATTTTTGCTTGATCAGCTGAATAGAAGTAAAAGACAATGATTCCTATAATGACTGCACCTATTATTATAATTGGAAATTTATTTTTAGGTTTTTTTGCCTTGCGTTTTTTCAATTCCTAATCGATATATTTTCCTGCTTCGTCTGATTTTAATTCTATGTTAAGTTCTGTTCCGCTGATAAATGATTCACCTCGAACAGTTCTAATTCTGGCAATAACTAGTTCATGTGGCCAAATCTCCACTACAACCTGACCCACTTCGGGGTTATCTGGTGCATCGACTATCTTGATATCTTCTTTTTTAACCCCATATTCTTGTAATTTTTTAATGCTGTGTTCAATTAGCGGTTCTGGGTCATTATGACTTAGTGCCCACACTGTTCCTGAATATTCAATTTGTGGCAACACAATTTCACTTTCTTTTTTGTATAAGTGTCATTCGCCTTTAATGACATTTAGTGTCATTGTACTTACTACTCTAGATAATCGTCTTATTTTCAATGAAACTGTTTTTTCAAAATCTTCTTGTGTATCAGCATGAATTTCTGCAATTATGTCATATGCACCAAATGTAACATATGCATTTTTTATTTCATTCACTTGTTGTAATTCTTCTAAAATATATTCTTCAGCTCCTAAATCACAATTTAATAAAACAAATCCAATATGCATTTTTTCTTAACTTCTTTAACTAATCCTTGTCTTTAAGTGTTAAATTACCATTTCTTTTTACTATCGCGGTTTTGTCTTCCATATGATGAGCGTGCACTGCTTCTTCTTTTGTATTGATCTCTGGCAGGTCCATCTCTATTTCTGCCACCGCCATAACTTGATCTTCCGCCACCGCCATAACTTGGTCTATTTCTGCCACCGCCATAACTTGGTCTACGTCCGTATCCTGAACGCATTGGTTGTGCAATACGTCGTCCAACATCTCGTTTTAGTGGATCTGGAATGTGAACTTCAATGCCCATCTTTTTATTCAAATCAGTTAAATCTGATTTAATTTGTTTTTTAATAAATTTCCAATCTGCAATTGATGAATATGATACAAGTGTGACTGCTTTCCCTTTTGCTCCGGCTCTTGCTGTACGTCCAATTCTATGGAAATAAACCATATCTTGATTTGGAACATCATAGTTTACTACTAATCCTACTTTTGGAACATCTATTCCTCTTGCTGCAACATCTGTGGCAACTAATATGTCTGCCTGATTTTTTCTAAATTTCATCATTGAATATTCTCGTTTATTTTGTGACATATCTCCTTCAATTGCAACCACTTTGTATCTAGATTTTTGTAAATCTCTTGCAACATTTCTTGTTCTAATTTTTGTTGAACAAAATACTATAACTTGACCTCTGTTTTGATTAATGAAATCTGTTAGATACTTGTGTTTTTCTCTGTCTTTTATTACTAAAAATGACTGATCAATTCCTTCGCCGCTTAAATCATCTGAATCAATCAAAATATTTTTTGCATTATTTAGATACTTGTCTGAAAGTCTAAGAATTTCAGGTGGCATTGTTGCTGACCATAACGATGTAATTCTATTTCCAGGAACCTTTTGTAAAACGTATTCAATGTCTTCTATGAATCCCATATCCAGCATTACATCTGCTTCATCTAATACGACATGTTTGATATCATTAGTTCTGATTGAACCATTATCCAAATGATCAATTAATCTTCCAGGTGTTGCAACTACTATCTCTGGTTTTCTACGTAATGCATCTAATTGGACTCCAATTCCTTGCCCGCCGTAAACAGTTACCACTTTAATTTTGGTATATTTCCCAACTTTCTTTATTTCTTCTGTAATTTGCATTGCCAATTCTCTTGTTGGTGCGATAACTAATCCTTGAATTCCTCCTCCATGAATGATGTTTTGTAACATTGGTATGCCAAATGTGGCAGTTTTTCCTGTTCCAGTATGTGCTTGACCAATTACATCATTTCCTTGTAAAAGTTCAGGTATTGCTTGTGCTTGAATTGGAAAAGGTGTAGTAAAACCGAGCTCCTTAATGGATCTCAATATGTCTTCATTTATTTTTAATTCATCAAATGTGTTCATTTTTTTTCTGTCTAAAGCAATGACAGAGAAAGCGAACCTAATCCATCATTATTTCTATTTTGACTCCATTCGATCGTCTAATAAACCCATGCTTAGAATTAATTGATTCCTATGGTGAATAGTGTATTTGCAAAATACTGTCAAATTGTTTATAACCTATTTTTGGTTACTGTAGTTATGGATGAGAAAAAACAAAATGAATTGGACAAACAAGTTGAGGCTGAAAATTCTGATGTTTCATGCAGTTCATGTCCTATCGATTCTGTTGCCCAAAAAATTATGAGCCTGTTTAGGCGTAAATAATACATCTTTAGAGACAATGCAAGGTTTTTTAATTAAATTTTTATGCTAAAATTCATGGCAAATACAAAAACAATTGCAGTTTGTGTAGTTGCTGTAATTTTAGTTGCGGCAGTAACAATTTCATTCTCATCTTACCTGTCTGAATTTGATACTGCTCGAACTTTACCTGCTGAACATAAATTTGAAACAATAGCATTGGGTTCTGAAACTGCTACTGTTACCATTGTAGAAGTTGGTGACTATCAATGTGAAATGTGTAAACTTTGGTTTGAAAAAACACGTCCACTAATTATTGAAAATTATGTTGAGACTGGAAAAGCAAATCTTATCTTTATTGATATGCCTTTTCTAGGAAATGATTCACAACATGCAGCTGCTGCAACATATTGTGCTGATGATCAAGACAAATATTGGGATTACCATGTAAAATTATATCAGCTACAACAACATGTTGATGATGGATGGGCAAATGCGGATAGATTAAGTGCAATTGCATTTAGTCTAGATCTAAATATGGATATTTTTGATGAATGTATGGAATCCAAAGAACATTATTCTAGAGTAGATTTTCACAAACAAAAAGCTAAAAATGATTTTGGTGCTAATAGTACTCCTACATTTGTGATTGTAAATACTTCTGGAGATTCAAAAAGAATTGTTGGTGCACACCCATACTCAACTTTTGAAGAAATTATAAACTCAATGCTCTAAATTGACAAACACTTTTGGAATAATTTATTCAAATCCATCTAATATTTTAATCGCGGTTGGAATATTTTTTCTACTTCTCATTCCGTTGATTACAATTTCGGAATTTTTATTCTTTGAACCATTTGTAGTCTTTTCATTGTATCCTGAAACCACCTTAAGCTTTTCTCTAATTGTAGTATTATCATTTCTTTCTTCATTGGCAGTTTCAATGAATATTTACCGTGTTAAACTTATCAAAGAAACCAGAAAAATCAGTTCAAGTATTATTGGAACTATAATTGGAGCCTCAGCTGGTGCATGTTCCTGTGGACCAATCGCATTTTCAATTATCACTACATTTGGAACTGCTGGAAGTATAGCAAGTTCATTTTTGACAATATATGAAATTCCAATTAGATTAACATCAATTATAATTCTTGGAATAGTAATTTTTGTGACAACAAAGTCTCTTTCATATGAGTGTAAGATGAGTCAGTGATTTGGTTCAATTTTGTTAATGTAAAAAGACAATTTTTTGTAACCCACTAAAATTACTTTAGAAATTGTAATTACTTACTATGTCACGATTCTTCATTCCAACACGTCCATCTAAACGTACATACGATGCTGATGAATTAGATGAGACAGACGATCAATAATAGAAACTTCTTTCTATATTTTTGAAAATGAATTATTTGGTACTTCAAAATCTGTAAATATTTCAGTGTGCAAAATTTTTGCCAAAATCTCAATACCTGTCACTACTCTAATACTCGGTTTACTGAAAAATGAATTTGCATCTACTGCAAAAACATTTCTCTCTTTAACAGCTCTTAATTTATTCCATCTTGAATCATTTCTAAGATATTTCTCATACTCTGAAACTGTTTTTTGAACATCAAAACCACATGGCATTAAAATTAGTACGTCGGGATCTGCATTTTCAATTTCTGTAATGTCCATTTTTCTTGAGTGTCCCCCATTTTTTGTTATCATGTTTGTTCCTCCTGAAAATTCAATCATTTCTGGAACCCAATGACCTGCTGTAAAAAATGGTTTTATCCATTCTATTCCTAAAACTTTTGGTCTATCTGAAATAGGTACTTTTTTTATTTTATTAATTCGTGTATTTAATGAATTAACAATTTCTCCTCCTCGTCCCACCTCATCAATCTTCTCTGCTATATCCTTAACACATTTTAAAATCCCTTGTATATCATGAGGACTCATAGAATAAATTTCTGGTTTTTCTTCAAGAATGCTCATTGCATTTTTTACTTGATTAGTATATGCTGAACATACTTCACAAATTTCTTGTGAAATTATTAGATCTGGTTTTGCATTAGAAACATTTTTTGTTACTAGTTTGTAAATTTCTTCTCCTCTTTCTGAAAGTTCACAAATTTTATCATCAATTTCTTGGCTTGACATTTTCTCTGGCTCAAAAACACTTTCTATGACTCTTGGTTTATTTGATGCATCACTTGGATAATCACACTCATGAGTTACACCAAATAACCTCTCTT
>Ga0114932_10006067_pt1 | contig 10451 bp, 11 predicted proteins | sample 2SBtaG_2_FD_87286 | JGI IMG/M metagenome (GOLD analysis project Ga0114932, IMG submission 87286) | Deep subsurface microbial communities from Kolumbo volcano to uncover new lineages of life (NeLLi) - 2SBTROV12_ACTIVE470 metaG | ecosystem: Environmental > Aquatic > Marine > Volcanic ... | reverse complement strand
TTCAAAATAATGAATTTATCTACCAAGCATTTTCTGCAGCGTCAGTATTTTTTCAAGCCATGCTCGGATCGATTGTTTTTGTCTATGCAATTAGGTTTAATGTTTCTCCAAAGAATATGGCATTAATATTTTTAATTTCATTCATGTATCAAGCTTTAATTTTTTTACTTGGTGATTTTCAATTATTAATTGGAACTTTAATAGCAGGTGTGTTTATAGCTTTCTTCATCAATCAAATAGCTTCTTGGTATTACAAGACTAATCATGATAGAAAAATTCAAATATCCACGTCTCTGGTGGCTTCACTTTACGGCTTAACTATTGTTTTATACATATTATTAATTGAAATAACTGGTGGTTATGAGCTTTCATGGAGGTTTTATGGACTTGGAGGATTAGTAACAACACCGTTGCTATTTGGATATATGGTTGGGAATCTTGGCGTTAGTCCAAGTACAGGAGAAACAGTTAGTTAAGCAGCTTCATTTTTCGCTTCTTTCATTTTGCTATTAGAAAGATAAATTAATCTATTTAGCTTAAAAGGTGCAAACTTTCTTAAAGACTCGGAAATATATCTGAGTTGAATTGTAGCTTTTTGATTATTTTTATTTAGTTGCTCTCTCATCACAGGGTTACCAATTACAATCTTTATTTTTTTGTTTCTTTTGTTTAGTAATTCTTTTAATTGAGAAACATCTCTAAGTTGCTTACTTACTTTTGAGGCAAAGTAGAAAAACCATGAATTTCTTCCCTCAATGAAAACAGGAAGTAGTGGCATATTATATTTTTCAGCAAGTTTTACTGGTGTCTTTTCCCAAGAACGATCCCAAATACCGAATAAAGTCAGTTTTGAAAGCCTTCCAGATGGGAAAATAATTCCTATCCTGTTGTCTTCAAAAAATTTTTTTAACCTAATAAAAGTAAGCTTTGTTGCAGAGTGAATTTCCCTTTGGTCATTCCAGACAACTGGTGCCATTACATTGTTAAATGAGCCAAGAAGGTATATAAATAATTCATTAGCAAAGAAAAAGACATCTTTTCTTGCTTTGTAAATTTGTGAATAAAGGGCAATTGCATCAGCAGCACCCATTGGATGATTGGATACCAAAAGAGCTTTACCGTTTTTAGGTATATTTTCTAAACCCTCTATTACACAGTTTGACGTGTACTCCTCTCCTAACCAATTAAATGCTTCAGCACCACTCATGTCTTGGATATGATTGCCTACTTTTACAGTTTCATCAAAACGAAGAAAATTTTTCAAAAATTTATAAATTAAATTAGAAAAAGGATTGTCTTTAAGAAGCCAAGGGCTTCTACTAGAAATTAGTTGATGCAGTTTCTCTTCCATTAAGCTTTAAATTTGTATCTTTTTCCTTTTATACCATCATATTTTAATCTTAATCTTTGAATTATTTCCTTTTCTGAACCTTCAAGGTTAAGGGAAGGTAAAAACTTATAACGTTTATTTTCATAATCAATTTGAACAGGTTGCACTTCAGCATTTAGTTCTTTCGCTAAATAAATAAAACTAGTTCTGAATCTAGTTGCATCAAACCTTGCTTCGGGGGCAATAATTAATACAAATTTTTCCTTTTTTTTCAGCTCATCTACGACAGACTGATATTGCCCACTAGAGCTTTTTCTATCAACAGGAATTGCACCAAGGTTTCTAAAAATTTTTTCTTGCAACCACCCAAGTGGCCAACGTATACCTTGTTCGTCTATGTCTTTTGATTTTCCATATGGGTTTGGAAGCTTTCTCATAGTCCATCTCGCAGATAGATAACACATTTCAACATCCATAGCTAAAATCATTATGATCATTAGGTATTCATCTTTTCCTGATTGATGAGGTGCAGCAACAATGATATTTCTTTTATTATCTAAAAATTTTCCTATCGGCTCAATGTCTTCAAACAACAATAAGAATTTTGCAAGGTACCTGAGGAAGTATCTTCTTTTTCTTGGAGTAGAATCGCTTATTTCAATCTTTGGCAAAGCTTTACTGTAAGACATACTTTAGGTTTTTTCTTTTATTTTAGTATGTTTGTTCTTCTACAGAATTCAAAAACGAGACATTATTGAATTCCTTTAGTCGAAAAAAATGTCCCGAAGAAATTTCTGTAGATTTTAATATAGTATGACCAGCGTGTCTTGGTAGAAATTTTCTCCAAGTCCAAGGGTAAAGGGGCATATTTAAGAAATATGAAATTAGAACCGACATGGTTCCTGCATGGGAGATAATTATAATTTTCTGTAATTCCGAATTATTTAATTCAAAGAGCCTATCGTATTCATTACCTAAAGGGTTAATACTTCTTTTTTTTAATTCGGATTCAAGATTTAAAATTATATTGTCTCTAAATTTTTCCATATACTGCCCATGATTACCAGCAATCCATTCTTCAAAAGATTGAGTATTTCGTTTTTCGAAAAAATCCATAACTTCCTCTTGGCTCTTACCAAACAATGCTTTTTCTTCTTCATCTTCCATTTCTTTAAGCCATTCAAAGACATGAATGTTTTTAGAAATACTTCTATCTTTAAACGGATTATGTGTTTCTTGTGCTCGTGTAAGGGGAGATACCCAAAGTTCGTCAACGCTACTTTTATTAAAAACAGCTGATGATTTTTCTGATTGAATTCTTCCAAGCTCAGTTAATTCTGGATTGGCAGTGTAAGCGTTAACTCCACTTCCCCAGTCTGGTTGACCATGTCTGATAAGTACAATTTCCATATTAAACAATAACTATACTTGAGTATTCTTGTAGTAATAAGAATAATTTATGGAAAAAAAACTTTTTAGGTATAAAAAAATCTTCGTACCACAATTTTTTAGTGGAGTATTCCTGTCTTATTCAGCACTTGACAATATTCTTGAGGGGCCATTAAGGGAGCTATTAAAACAATATTTTGATCTTGAGGAGTTTGGTTCCAACGCAAGAGAAGAAAGTTTATATTTTATAATTTTATTTTTTGGGATATTTCAAATAGTTATTTCCCTGCAAAATCTTTTTCAACCCGTTATTGAAGTTAAAAATGGAAAAATTGCGATAAAAACTAAACAAAAAATATTATCTGTAATCAAACCCATCAATGAGATTATCGAAATAACAGAAAGTGAAGACTTCACTCTTACCTTCGTATTCCAAGATAGTTCTTATAATGTCATTTCAAAACATTTGGAAAATAACGAACTAAATCTTATTTTGAATGAAATAAGAAGAGAAAATAGCCCATAAAATTCGCGAAAAATACATTAGTAATTTTCTTGCGTATAAGCCAACACTGCCGTATATTTATAGAACACTATCGGAAAAGAAATCGCAAGATAGAAAAGAAGATAGAACAGAAAATCCCGAAGGGTCGCAAGATCAATCGGGATTTTTGCTTTTTGCATAATTTTTTTATAAAGTTGTGATTATATGATGACAAAACCACCACTTGATAAAGGCAATATAATATTTGGTCATTCAATAAAATTTAATAATGACGCGCTTGGCTTAGTTAACAATTTACAAAAAAAATACGGTGATGTCTTTGAGATATCAATACTAAATCAGAGAGTAACAATGCTTATGACACCTTCTGCAACAAAACATATATATTTGGATGCAGAAGATAATTTTTCTTCAAAACATGGTTGGGAGTTTTCCCTTGGAAAAACATTTGAAAATGGTTTGATGCTAAGGGATTTTGACGATCATAAATTTCATAGAGGACTTTTACAAGATTCTTTTAGGCGTGATGCATTGTTGAATTATTTACTAATAATTCAACCGATACTTGATGATTGGATAAGAGACCTCAAAGAAAAAAAATCGTTCAATTTATATGAAACAATGAAAGAGCTAATGTTTAAGATTTCTTTAGAATTGTTTTTTGATGAAGTAGACGACTCAAGACTTAAAGAATTAGAAAAACTATTTACAGATTCAATAAAGTCAGCAACCTCTGTTGTTAGAACACCACTGCCGTTTACAAAACTTAAAAAAGGCTTAAAGGCTAGACAAGAATTATTAACTTACTTTGAAAATAAAGCTGAATCAATTGATACCAACAAAACAACTCTATTTTCAGAATTAGTTAAGACCAATAAGCATGATGCAGGCTTGAGTAATTTTGAAATTGCAGAACATATGATATTTTTGTTGCTAGCGGCACATGATACAACGACAAGTACATTGACATCAGCTATTCATCATCTATCAACTAATAAGATATTTTATGATGAATTACGAAAAGAATCTGAAGTGATCACATTAACAGATATTTCAGAATTAAAAAATGGAACAAAAGCTGAATCCCTATTTTCAGAAGCTATGAGAAAGTATCCACCTGTTCCATTCTCAGTACGTTATGTAATGAGAGACACAATTGTAGATGATTACAAACTTGATGGCGGTACATATGTAGCTATAGGACCATTAGTTTTGCATAATGATGAAAGATATTGGGATGATCCTGAAACCTATAATCCAACAAGATTTTTAAATTCTGATGATATAAACGAAGCTTATTTTCCATTTTCAGGTGGTGCACACACATGTCTAGGAAAATTTTTTGCAAGTTATCTTTTTAAAAACGTAGTTTATAAATTAGCAACAAATTTTACTCAAATTTCATCAACAGAACCATTAAGTATAAACCCAGCGCCAATTCCCTATCCTCGTAAGGATCTAAAAATCAATATTTCTTGAATTTCACCACCAAAAGTTCGCGAAAAATACATTAGTAATTATCTTGCCATAAAGCAGATTTACATGTAAATTTATTAAACACTATCAAAAAAGAAGTCGCAAGACCGAAAAAGAGATAGAACAGAAAATCCCGAAGGGTCGCAAGATCAATCGGGATTTTTGCTTTGTATAAAAAAATACTAAAACTTCCTCAAAAATGTAAAAAGACTCCCCTGTGGCTGTTATTTTTGTTTTATCACACTTTTAGCAGTGGCTCAAAGCACGAAAGGAAGTCCTAATACTATTTTAATTGATTTGAGGTATTTCTTCTATTTTCAAACAATTTATATGTTTTATAATGAAAAACATGAATATTGGGGCACATATACCTTCAAAAAATGCAATTGATGAAATTTCTTATAGAAAAGGAGATACTTTTCAGATATTTATATCAAGTCCTCAAATGTGGAAAAGTCCAAAACCTAGAGAAGATATCGAGATTTTGCAGGATTTCAAGGGAAACATATATGTTCATGCACCGTATCTCATAAATGGAGCTACTCCTAATAATAAAGTTCGTCATCCAAGTAGAAAGCTTTTAAAAGATACATGCAAGGTGGCCGCTACTTTTGGAGCAAAAGGCGTTATTGTTCATGGTGGTTCAGTTGGAGAAGGTGGTGATATCGGACAAGGATATGAAAACTGGGGTAAAGCAATAAAAGAAGTAGAAGACATAGGTGTAAGAGTTCTTGTAGAGAACACAGCTGGAGGAAAAAATTCAGTCGCAAGATATATGGACTCAATTGAAAGACTTTGGGAAGTAATTGGTCATTTAAATGTTGGATTATGTTTAGATACATGTCATACCTGGGCAGGTGGCATCCCTACTATTGAGGCAGTAAAAGGATTTAAAAAACTAGTAAAAAAAATTGATTTGATCCATTTTAATGATTCAAAAGATGGATTTGAGAGCAGTAGAGACAGACATGAAAATCTTGGTAAAGGACAAATCCCAAAAGAGGAATTGGAATATGTAATTAAAAATGCAAAAACTGATATTATTGTTGAGACTCCAAACGGTCCCGATGCTCAAAAAAAAGATATTGCATGGATAAAAAGACGTTTAAAAAAATGAATTATTTACCAGAAAACCTGAAATTTGAAGAAGGAGTAGCTTTTATAAATGACTTCTCCTTATTAGACATTTCATCAGAACATGGAACTCCTTTGTATGTGTACGATTGGGAAAACATAAAAAATAATATCTCCGAATTTACTTCTTCTTTTGGTAACGAGACGTTGTATAGATATGCCGCCAAAGCTTTTATTTGTAAAAAGCTTGTCACGCTACTAGATGAAAACAACTGGGGTGTCGATGTTGTCTCGGGAGGTGAAATGGCAACTGTATTATCTGCAGTTGGTACATTAGAAAATACACTTTTTAACGGAACATATAAAACTAAAGAAGAAATAGATTATTTCATATCAAATAATGGTGGACATATATCAATTGATAACTTAAATGAAATTTCTTTACTTCAAGACATTGCATCGAAAAACAATAGAAAGCAACCTGTCATTTTAAGAATTAATTTAGATTTAGGTGCCGAAACCCATCCCATGGTATTGACATCCGGATATGATCAGCAGTTTGGTCTTTCAATTGACACCGCAGAAAATGCTTTAAAAGAAGTTTACAATGCTGACTCCCTTCTTTTTTCTGGAGTTCATGTTCATATTGGAAGTCAAATTAAAGATCCTGAAAGATTTAAAAAAGCCATGCAGGAATGTTCATCGTTTTTAGAAAAAAATAAAGCTAGTGTCGAAAGAGAGATTGTTTTTGATGCTGGAGGTGGGTTTTTCTCACCGTATGAAGGAGATGAAGACGGCCAAGGCTTAGAAGTTTATGCTGATTCTATTAAATCTGGCATTGAAGAGAATTGGGACGCAGACTATAAAATAATGATTGAACCTGGAAGAGCAGTAGTAAATAATTCTGGATTAATTCTTTACACAGCAGGTGCTATAAAAGAAGACAGAGGAGAGAAACCATACATATTGGTTGATGGCGGTATGTCAGATAATCCAAGACCTGCTCTTTATGGCAGTGAACACAAATTATTTAATATTTCTGAAAATAAAAATGAGAAAGAAACAATTTTTGCTGTATCTGGAAGGCATTGTGAATCAGGAGACCTTTTAGTAAAAGAAGCACACCTTCCAGATGATACAAAACCAGGAGATATATTGATGTCTACTTCAACCGGAGCATATACATATGCTATGGCAAGTAATTACAATAGAGTTCCAAAAGCAAAAGTTGTTGGAGTATCAAATAAAGAAGTATTTGAACTTGTGAAAAGGCAATCCTACGAGGATACAGTTTCTGACGATATCTAGATCTTGATTAATCCTCTATCAGAATAGAATTTTACAAAATCAATCAACGTTTCCATTATTGGCCTTGGACTGTGATTTAATTCTTCACGAGCAAGGGTACTAGGAACAAATTTATTTCCAGTTTTGCCAGTATGAATAGTATCTAAAGTTCTAGTGCTAGGCTTCCCGTTTCTTACAGAATTAATGTACGAAAAGGGTACAAGTAAGTATGCTAAGAATCCAGGTATAGAGCCTTTCACAATATCTTTACCAAGAGCCTCACCAATCATTTGTCCTAACTCAATAAAAGAACGATATTCACCTGCAACCAAATAGTTTTGACCATTTCTACCTTTTTCAATAGCTGAAATAGCTGTTTTAGATAAATCTCTAACGTCTACGTAGTTGTAGCCCCAATTTGGTAATCGGGGAGTTTTTCCATTAGCTAGGTCTAAAAGTCCCTCAGTGCCAAGGCCTACTTTGTAGTCGTATGGTCCAAAAATATTAACTGGATGGATGATGCTCGCTTCGAGACCATTATTGCAATATTCTAAAACGACTCTTTGAGCATCTGCTTTTGACAGATCGTATGGAATAGCATTTTTATCTTTAACAAGGTCTTTATCTTCAAGCAAGGGCTGATCAATTGGAAATCTATTAAACGCATCAACAGATGAGAAATGTATCATCTTTTTTATCCCCGATTGAAGTGCCACATCACATACATTTTCAGTACCGACCACATTTACATTTCTTATGAGATCCTTATATCTTCGATCCAGACATATAAACGCTGCAGTGTGAAAAACAACATCTACACCTTCAAATATTTTCCATAGAGTATCTTTCTTAGTGACATCACCTTCAATTAAATCAACTTCAAGTCCTTCATATGCTCTATGGTCTTTATCAAAATCAATACATCGAACTTTATAACCCTGATTTAGTAGTTCTCTTTGAAGAGCTGCACCTGCATGTCCAGATCCACCAGTTATTAAAGCGAGAGTCATATTATTATTTTAATTATGGATAATGATGAAAAGCTAATTAGAAAAGCAAAAGCCCGAATTGGATTTAGAGTACATAGTGCAGTTTATATTGTTGTTTGTTTAGCTCTAACTTTATTTGATATCTTTATTGATTCTACCGGATCAAACTGGTGGTATTTCGTTGTAAGTGGTTGGGGTATTGGACTGCTTTCACACTTTGTTGGTATAACTAGCAATAGCCTTTTTTCAGTTGAAAAGGAAGTCGAGAGATTAAAGAACGATAGTAAAGATAGATATTAATTTTTTTAATCGTCACCAAAAAACATCTGATTTCCACCATATGGAATTTCTTCATCTTTTGAATAGATTTCTACGAAACGCTGTTTGATTTCTTTAACTTTGTCAATAAGTCCAATTCTCTTTAAATAGTTATAAGGGGCTCTAAAAACCCTATCTTCAAACTCTAAGAATTTAGTTACTTTTTCACTCATTGTTTTAAAAATAATAGCATTTAGATAAATTTACTAAAACTTTTAGAATGTAAATTTTTTGTAAAGATTCCCATTAATTGATTTCTTAATGAAAAACCCAATACTTATTGGGTATATAATTAAATTTATGAAAAAATTTGTAATTTTTATACTATTTTTATCTTACTGTGGAGGAGCTTCAGATTCTCAGCAAACCTTAGAACAACCAGAAAGCAATCAAGCTACACAAGAATCAGAAAGCAATGAAGCAACACAACAATCAGAAAGTAATGAAGTTAAACAAAATGAAGAAGAAATAATAGACCATATGACTTTAGTTGACTACCCAGCAAAACTTTATTTTGCTGGAGATATACCAACAGAGGTACATGGTCGTGCAGAGTATGCCTTTTCTATAATTCAAGAAAAACTTGGAAAATATCCTGTTGAAATCTATTTTGTAGGAACTGATGAAAGTGAAAAAGATAATCTATCCAATCTTTTTTGTACTAATCGGGAAGAGGCCGGTAATTTTGACCCAAATGAGCTCCGATTTAATTTTCGAGATTTTGACGACTGTATGAATTTTATCGATGAAAGATATTTTTCAGAGTACCTTCGAAGTGGTCTAGAAACTGAACAAAGAGGATATCAAGCCAGTGGCAACAAAGGTCATAATGGTCAATTTGAACAAAGGTACCATTTGCTTGTTTGGTCAAAACCAATTGGCTTCGAAGTTGAAAATGGTGAGGGGTACAACATAGAATTTAGAGGGGTACTCCATGAATATTGGCATGTATTTCAAATGGCTCATATGGATTTTTATACTTGTTCTGATAAAGATGTTCGATCAACATGTAGTTTTGATTTTGATTCAATTGACTATCTTGTTGGGGGCACATGGCTTCAAGAAGGAACGGCAGTATTTAAAGAAATAACGATTTTACAAGAGCAGATTAAGATAGGCAATCTTAAAAATATTCAAGGAGACATATTTCAAGAGTTCAATAATCAATATTTTGATGGACAAAGAGTAATGGAGCAGTGTCCAGGAATGTCAATAAGAGACATAACCTATAGAGATCCATGTAGTCAGGCTGTTTATGGATGGGGAGCTTGGGCAGCTGCTTATCTAACTCATAAAGTAAATGATCCTTATATTTTTGAAAATGTTTATTATCCAGAATTAAAAAAATTAGGCGATCCAGAAATTGTATTTGCTAATACATTTGGCATGACTAGAGATGAATTTTTTGCTGAGTTTGATTCATGGATCTATCTTTCAGAGGATGAAAGAAAAATTGTAATTCCTACTGTGGAAGAAAATACAGGTAGGCTGTACTACCCTTAAAAATAAGGCCTCCCTATTAATTTATGAAAGACATAAGAATCACTGATAATCATCCTGTTAGAAAGAGATATATCTTAGGACCCCTGGGAAGATTTATTTTAAAACTAATTAATTGGGACATAATCGGAAACCTACCTGATAAAAAAAGAATAATTATCGCCTCGGCTCCCCACTCATCTAGCTTTGATAGTATTTATGCTTTTTTTGTATGTTTAGCCTCAGATTTAAGATTCTTTTTTTTGGGATCAATTTCAATGTTTTCAAGAATTGTTATTCCAATTCCTTTCCAGAAGAATCCTGATAAATTAGGAATCCCACATCCTTTTGGTTTTATACAAAAAAGAGTGATGTTAAATTTTGGGGGGATACCAGTATGGAGAACAAAATCACAAGGGGTCACGCAACAAGTTATAGATCAACTTAAAACAAAAGATAAGTTTATTTTGTATTTAACTGTTGAAGGACTCATGCACACTAATCAGACAATTAAAAGTGGTTTTTATTATATTGGCAAAGAGCTAGATGCAATTGTTGTTCCAACAAAAATTGACTACAAAAATAGAAGATTTGAACTAATGGA
>Ga0114932_10006060_pt1 | contig 10462 bp, 11 predicted proteins | sample 2SBtaG_2_FD_87286 | JGI IMG/M metagenome (GOLD analysis project Ga0114932, IMG submission 87286) | Deep subsurface microbial communities from Kolumbo volcano to uncover new lineages of life (NeLLi) - 2SBTROV12_ACTIVE470 metaG | ecosystem: Environmental > Aquatic > Marine > Volcanic ... | reverse complement strand
TCTGGTGAGAATTATGATGCAATTGTTCTTGCACAAGCTGGAATTTCTAGATTGGGAGTAGATGTGAAACATTCTCCTTTATCTGTTGATGATTTTTCTCCATCTCCTGGACAAGGTGCAATTGCAATTGTAGCAAGAGCAGATGATTCTGAAACAATTTCAATGCTTAAAAAAATAGAAGATCCTGATTCTAGATTGGAAATAGAGGCTGAGCGTGCACTTTCAGATTATGTTGATTCTGGATGCAGATTTCCATTAGGAGCATATGCAAAATCAAATGGTTCAGAAATGACTCTCACTGTATTTGCATTTTCAGTGGATGGAAAACAATCTATTCAGGTAAGCAAAACTGGAAAGAAAGATGATCCAAAATCTCTAGGAAGAATCACTGGGGAAGAACTGCGTACAAAAGGGGTAAATGATCTTGCATTAAATTGGAGAGAAAAAGTGGAGGAATGGAATAAGTCATGACTGGAAAAGTGTATCTTGTTGGTGCTGGACCTGGAGACAGTAAATTAATCACATTACGTGCAGTTGAATTGCTTGAAAAAGCAGATGTTGTTTTGTATGATAGACTAGTTAGTAAGAAAATAATTTCTATGATTCCAAAAAAGACAGAAAAAGTCTATGTTGGTCGTGCAGTTGGTGATGATACCACACACCAAAACACAACTAATGATTTGATGGTAAAGTATGCAAAATCTAAAAAAAATGTTGTTAGACTAAAGGGAGGAGATCCAATAATTTTTGGACGTGGTGGTGAAGAGGCAGAATTTCTTAAAGAAAACAAAGTAAAATATGAAATTGTTCCAGGAATTACTTCCGGAATAGGTTCTGCAACATATGCTGGTATTCCGTTAACTCATAGAAAACATGCATCATCAGTAGTCTTTGTTACTGGACATGAAGACCCAGAAAAGAAAAAAGAGATTGTCAAGTGGAAAAACCTTGCAAAATCAGTTGATACTATTGTAATAATGATGGGTCTTTCACGAATAGATGTTATTTGTAAACAACTAATCGCTGGAGGAATGAATAAGAAAACTCCTGTAGCTGTTATTCAAAATGGAACTACTCCTAAACAAAAAATGATCAAGGGAACTGTTACAAATATTGCAAAAAAAGTCAAAGAAAATAAAATTACTCCTCCAACAAACATCATTATTGGCAATGTCGTTGATTTGTCAGATTCCATAGGTTGGAAATAATGCTTGATGGAAAGATCATCGCAATCACTCGCTCAAAAGATGATGCATCAGAATTTATCAAACTAGCAGAACAAAATAATGTAAATCCAATTCCATTACCTACAATAGAACTAGTAAGTAAAGGTGAAAAAATTGTTGATGAGTTTTTGAATTTAGTTGAATCAGAAAATCCTGATTACTCTGTATTCTTGAGCTCAAAGGCTGTGAAAATCTTATTTGACACTGCAAAAAATACTGGAAATTTTGAGAAATTACAATTGACAGTAGCAAATACTATGGTAATGTCAGTTGGTCCTAAAACAACTGCAACTCTCAATACATATGGGATTAAAGTCAACCATGAACCAAAAAACAATTCTTCAATTGGGGTTGGCGAAGAATTCTCTCAAATTAATGCAGTTGGAAAAAAAGTCATTATTCCTAGAAGTGGTGCATCTAATTCTTTTCTCAAAGATTTACTAAATAAAATTGGAATTAACGTTGTAGAACTTCATCTGTATGATGTATGTGCGTTTAGAGATACTACACAATGGAATGGATTTCGTGAATTGTTTTCTGAAAATAAAGTCAATGGGGTTATCTTCACTAGTGCATCATCTGTTCGTGGATTCTTTGAGATAATGCTAAAAGATTATGAAAAATCTGATTTACTGAACCATCTCTCTAAAATTTCACTAGTTTGTATTGGACCCTTTACATCTGAGGAACTAAAGAAATTTGATGTTCACTATGTTGTCTCTGAAGTACATACTGTTGCAGGTGCATTTGATACAATGAAAACTAGTCTTTGTTAGATGAACTAAATTTGAAATTTTAGCTTGCCCTAACTAGCTTCGCCTATTTTTCCTCATGTATTTATAATATAACGGGGTTATTTCGAGCATGACAACTGAAAATCTAGACATGGATTATTCTCAATATGATTTTAAAGACTCTACCGAAATGTATGTTCATCTAAGCAAGAAAGGTCTGACAAAGGACACTGTAATTGAAATCAGTAAAATGAAAAATGAACCACAATGGATGCTTGATTTCAGATTACGTTCTTATGAAGTTTTTATGAAAAAACCAATGCCAACTTGGGGTGGAGATCTTAGTGTAATTGATTTCCAAAATATTTACTATTATGCAAAAGCATCTGAGAAAACAGAAAAGAACTGGGATGATGTTCCAGAAAATGTAAAAAATACATTTGATAAACTTGGAATTCCAGAAGCCGAAAAGAAATTCTTAGCAGGTGTAGGTGCTCAATATGAGTCCGAAGTTGTGTATCACAGTCTAAGAGAAGACTTGGCAAAACAAGGTGTACTGTTTTTAGATACTGATGCAGCTCTTATTGAACATCCAGAGTTATTCAAAAAATACTTTGGTAAAATTATTCCTCCTGAGGATAACAAATTTGCAGCACTAAACAGTGCAGTTTGGAGTGGTGGTTCATTCATCTATGTTCCACCAGGTGTCAAAGTAGACATGCCGCTACAAGCATACTTTAGAATTAACGCTGAAAATATTGGTCAATTTGAAAGAACATTAATCATTGTAGATGAAGGTGCAGAAGTACACTACATTGAAGGATGTACTGCTCCGGTTTATTCTTCAGAATCCCTACACTCTGCAGTTGTAGAGCTAGTTGCACATAAAGATGCAAAACTAAGATACACTACAATTCAAAATTGGAGTGCTGATGTTTACAATCTTGTTACTAAACGTGCTTATGCATATGAAGGTGCAACAGTAGAATGGATTGATGGAAACATTGGAAGTAAACTAACAATGAAGTATCCTGGAGTATATCTAATGGGTGAACGAGCATACGGTGAAACATTATCAATTGCCTTTGCTGGTAAAGGACAACACCAAGATACAGGCGCAAAAATGGTTCATCTTGCACCAAATACAACTTCTAAAGTTACATCAAAGTCAGTAAGTAGACTAGATGGACGTTCCACTTACAGAGGAATGCTTAATGTCGCAAAAGGTGCTACTGGAGTAAAATCTACTGTAAGATGTGATGCATTACTTTTAGACGATACATCAAAAACTGACACTTATCCTTACATGGAAATTAATCAAGAAGATGCAACAATTACTCACGAAGCAACTGTTGGAAAAATCGGTGATGAACAAATCTTCTATCTGATGAGTAGAGGATTTAGTGAAGAAGAAGCATTGTCTTTAATTGTCAATGGTTTCATGGAACCATTCACAAAAGAATTACCAATGGAATATGCTGTTGAACTAAACAGACTCATCAAACTAGAAATGGATGACTCTGTCGGATAACCTCCCAAAAAACTAATAATGATTTATCATGTCTCAAGAAATTCTTTCAAAACTCAATCCAAGTCTCATCGATGAGATCTCTTCATCAAGAAATGAACCTGATTGGCTAAAAGATTACAGAAAGAATTCACTATCTGTCTATGATAGTTTACCAATTGAACTATCTCCACTTTACAATAAATACACTGATGCAAAAAAGATGGATCCTGAAAAAGTATCTCTTTCAACATCTACTGCAGAAACAATTCCTAGTTTCTTAACAAAAAGATTAGGAGAACTTGAAAATGAAATTTGTATTGTTCAGATTGGAACAAATATTCACAAAATTAATCTTCCAGATGATTTAAAATCAAAAGGATTAGTTATTTCTTCAATTTCTGATGCAATAGAAAACAATACAGAACTGGTAAAGAAAGCATTAGAGGCTTCAAAATCTGAAGATGATAAATTTACTGCACTAAACAATGCCGCCTTTAATTCAGGCATATTCATTCACATTCCTCGCAACTTGATTGTGGACAAACCAATCTATTTCATGACTTGTCTCTCTGAGGATGGAAATTCCACAATTTCAAGAAATGTTATCTTTGCAGATGAAAGCAGCAAGGCTAGCATTGTTCAAGAATTGTACTCTCCAGGCATTCAAACCCAACAAGCATATTTGGAATTAATGAACACCACTCTTGGAGCAAATGCACAGTTAGATGTTACAACTTTACAAATGATAGATCAACATGCAATAGCCTTTTCAACAAAAAGAACCGACTTGGCTCAAGATGCCAAAGTAAATTGGTATTCAGGATTATTTGGTTCAATGTTATCTAGATACAAAATAGAATACTTCCTTAACGGCACTGGTGCATCATGTAATGATTCTGAAGTGATTTTTGGAAACAATGAACAGTCATTTGATATTCAAACTAACGTCAATCATGAAAGTCCTGCAACTGAAGGCAGAGTTGTTGAAAAATCAATTCTTAGAAACAAATCAAAATCTCTCTTCAAAGGAATGATTAGAATCAAAGAAAATGCTGCAAAATCAAATTCATTTTTGTCTGGTCGTTCAATTTTACTAGATAAGGATGCAAAATCAGATGCTATTCCTGGATTAGAAATTTTTACTAATGATGTAAAGGCTACCCACTCTGCATCAGTTGCACAAATTGATGAAGAGCAAATTTTCTATTTGAAAACCAGATGTCTTAGTCATGAGGAAGCTGAAAGAACCATTGTTGAAGGTTTCCTAGAACCACTTTCAAGAAAAATGTCTTTCCAAGTTAGAGCATGGATTGCTTATCTTATTGAATCCAAATGGGATAACAAAGAACTTACGATTAACACAGATGAAGAGCTAGCAAAATTTGTTGAAATCGAAGAAACTCGTTACAACGAAGACTCTGAAATCGAACAACACTACAAGTATAGGTGATATTTTGTCTGAATGGATTAAAGCTTGTAGTATGGAGCAGGTAAAAGAAGGCCAACTTTTTGGATTTGTTCATGAAGATAAGAAACTCCTCATAGCTAATCTTAATGGAACAATTCATGCAACTGATTTGATATGTACACACGCAGATGCTGATCTTTCCACTGGATTCCTAAGTGATGAAGGTGTTAGATGTCCATTGCATCTCTCTGTTTTTAATTTGGTAAATGGTGAACCACAAAATCTTCCTGCTGAAACACCTCTTAAAATATACAATGTTAAAATAGACGCCAACGAAATTTACGTGGAGCTTTAAGAAATGCAAAGTACAGAATCATTATTTGAAAATATTCGAAATGATTTCCCAATTTTAAAAAGAACTGTTAGGGATAACAAACCCCTTGTTTATCTTGATAATGCATCTACAACACAAAAACCTAACCAAGTAATTGATTCAATTACTGATTATTATCAGAATCATAATGCAAATATTCACAGAGCAGTTTATGCACTAGCTGAGGAAGCAACTGAAGCTTATGAGGCAACAAGAGACAAGATTGCAGATTTTCTTAACATAAAAAATCGTCAAGAAATTATTTTTGTTAGAGGTACTACTGAGGCAATTAATCTAGTAGCATATGCATGGGGTAGACCTCACATTAACGAAGGTGACATTATTGTAACTACTGAATATGAACATCACAGCAATATTGTACCATGGCAACTTCTTACTCAAGAGAAACGTGCTAAACTAGAATACATTGGAATGGATGATAATGGTGAATTAATGTTAGATGATCTTGATAAACACTTGGCAACAGGAAAAGTAAAACTGGTAACTTTTAGTTTAATGTCTAATGTTCTTGGAACCATAACTAACGCTGAAAAAATTATTGAGAAATGTAAAGCTGCAGGTGTTCTTACACTAGTTGATGGTGCACAGGCAGTACCTCACATGAAAGTCGACCTTGAAAAATTGGGATGTGACTTTTTTGCATTTTCTGGTCATAAGATGCTTGGACCTACTGGAATTGGAGTGTTGTGGGTTAAAAAATCCGTACTTGAAACAATGAGTCCATTCCATGGGGGTGGTGATATGATTCGTGAAGTACACAAGTATGAAACTACATGGAATGATTTGCCATACAAATTTGAAGCAGGAACTCCAAACATTGCTGACGTTGTAGGTTTAGGTGCTGCTATTGACTATCTTACCAAAATTGGAATGGATAATGTTCGAGAACATGAAGTTGAATTAACAAAATATGCCATTGAAAAATTATCTGCAGTTAAAGGATTACACATCTATGGAACAAAAGACATTTCAAAACGTGGCGGTGTTATCTCATTTAATTTTGCAGATGTTCATCCTCATGACGTTGCTCAAATTATTGATGAGGAAGGAATTGCAGTTAGATCTGGCCATCATTGTGCACAAGTATTGATGGAGCGACTAAATGTTGCAGCAACATCCAGAGCTAGCTTTTACATTTACAATACTAAACAAGACATTGATATTCTGGTAAATTCATTAAATATTGTGGCAAAGGTGTTCAAATTATGAGTAGCAATACAGACATTTACCATGAAATGATTGTTGATTATTCAAGAAATCCTATCAATTATGGGGAAATTGAAAATCATGATGTAACTTTTCATGACTCTAACCCATTATGTGGTGACAGTATTGACATTGATATGAAAATTGATGAAAACAAGGTTTCTGACATTAAATTTCACGGAAAAGGATGTGCAATTTGTATGGCCTGTTCTTCAGTTTTGACTGAAATTACAAAAGGCAAAAGCCTTGAAGAAGCAAGAGCCATTGAAAAAAATGACGTTTTAAGTGAATTAGGTCTTGAACATCTACAGGCTGTTCGAATCAAATGCGCTTTGCTTTCTCTAAAGGTGCTCAAATCTGCTCTTTATACCTACATTGGCAAGAATCTAAAAGATACTGAAGATGTGGATAAACTAAAAGAAGAGGCAGCGAATCTATACTAGTATGAGTGATTTTACTCCTACTGTACCAATTGCACTACAAATTAGAAAAATTATCTTTGAAAAATTCAATGATGTTGATACTAAATTCACAAATGATGAAATTTTTGAGATACTAAAAGCAAACGGTGATGTAGATCCTTCTTGGATTATCGATGACACTGAATCTTTTTTTAATCAATTATGTGATTCTGGTTTAGCAAGAAATATTGCACAAAACTTTACCACAATGTATCTGAAACTCTTTGATCCTATGGAAAAACTTCACTGTGATTCATGTGGTAATGATATTCATCTGGGTCCTTCTGAAGAGAAAAAATGTCCTAATCCTTCTTGCAAATCTTCTATTTAGATTTGTATTTTATTGCAGCATCTTCTAATGCTTTAATCATTGGCAACTTTTCTCCTGTAAGATAAAGTACTAGTGCTCCTCCTGCAGTACTGACATGATTAATTTTATCTGCCAATCCTTGTTGTTTCAATGCAGTGGTAAGATGACCTCCACTAACAATTGTTGTTGCCATAGAGTTTGCAACTGAATTTAATAGAGCATTTGTTCCATAACTGAAATTTTCTTTTTCAAAAAATCCTGCAGGGCCGCTGATAAACACAGTTCCGGCACCTGCAATTAATTTTGAATAATATTCAATTGTCTTTGGACCTAAATCATAAATTTTATCTCCTTTGCCCATTTCTCTTACATCCATCTCTATTCTTTCACCATCCTTGTCAATTGCAATATCTACTGGAGTTGCAAAAACATCTGGATATTCCCCAATCAGAGTATGTGCTTTTGCCACAACTTCTTCTTCTCTTTTGATTCCAAGAGGTGATTTGATTCGAGCTTGTGCTCGCATGAATACATTTCCAATCAATCCTGTTAATAGAACATGGTCTGCACGACCATTTTGAATTAATAATTTAATTGCCTCTAATCTGTCTGGAACTTTTGAGCCTCCTAACACTATGACGTGTGGTGCTTTGGCAACTGTCATGATTTCATCTAGATTTCTCACTTCTCTCTCGACAATTCTTCCTGCACAGGCTGGAAGAACTTGTGGGAATCCTACTATTGATGGATGTGATCGATGTGCACTAGGAAATGAATCTAATACGACAAGATCAATTAATTTTGATAGCCTGGAAACCATGATTGTTTTAGCTGCATTTTCTGGTGTGAATTCATAATTTTCTTCAGCACATAATCTAAGATTGTCTAAAAGTAAAATCTCTCCTTCTTCTAAATTTTTGATTGCATTTTGTGCAGCTTCACCAATTGTGTCTTCAACATATTTTATTTTTCTATTCATTAATTTTTCAAGAACTTTTGCATGCTTGTCCATTCCAGTATATTCATTATTTCCAACTCTTCCTTGATGTGACCCGATAACCACTTTGGCTTCTTTTAATGAATCAAGAGTTTCAATTGCCTCTTCAATTCTTTTAGTTCCTGAAATTTCTAATGTTTGGGGATCTATTGGACAGTTCATATCTACTCTCAAAAAAACCGTTTTACCTTTTAGGTCAAAATCATCTAGTGTGAGTACCTTCACGATTTGTCTATTGTCCACTTGGTTAAATTCTTTAAGCCGATCAGAAATATTTTCGCCACTCTTCTTTCAAAACTTATCTATTGACAAAAATTAAAAGACACGTGCTTGAGGTTTCATTAATTGCAAAATTGGCTTTTTGACATTAGGTCTCGTTCCTTTGTTTTACTTACAATTTTATTTCTAATTCTTACTGCAATTGTTTACTCGGGAGTCGCTGAGAGTTTTGATCAAAACGTAATTTTATTTTTCTCCGAACATGTTGGAAATCCTACACTTGACCTCATAATGCAATCTATTACAGAAAGTGGTGAGGCTTTGTGGATGCTTGGATTTGCAATCTTGGTATTGATCATTCCAAAAACACGTCGCATTGGAGTTACTTTGATGATTTTGATTGTAATCTCGACACTTCTTACTGGATATGTTAAATGTGGTGTTGATAGAGATAGGCCTGATTTTGAGTATGACGCAGTTTCATTCCCAGTACCTGTTAGCAAAGATACCTTTGCCTTGTTTTGTGAGGGTGGATATAATGCATCATACCCATCTGGGCATGCAGCAAGGTCAATGATTTTTGCAATCATTCTTGGATTTGCTTTATCTGAGAGGTTCCCACGTGGAGCATATCTGATGTTTTTGTATCCTATTCTAGTTTCATTAAGTAGAATCTATGTTCTGGAGCATTATCCAATGGATGTTATTGGTGGAACTGTAATTGGTGTAATGTTGGCAGGAGTTTTAGCAAACAGAACTAAACTTTACAAAATTTTTGACAAATCAAAGACCTAATTCAACAACATTATCTCTGTGAGTCAAAACTATTGCATAGTGTTCATCATCATGATGATATGTCCAATATTTGATATCTCTATCTTCATTTTTTTGTCTCAATCCTGTTGTAATCCCTGTTGTCACAGAATACCCAATTCTTTTTGCAATTTTTGATTCTTTTGGCATTAGAACTTTGAAACCTTCTTTTTTTCCTTTAAATCCTAAATTCACCATATCTTCTACTGCAACCATTGCTTCTTTCTCGTCTTTTAGATCATATGTTTTTGATATTGGCAAATCTTTTGGATGAAATTCCATGATGTTTCATATCTCTCTTAACTAATATTTTTTAAAAAAATCATTTTTAGCGATCAAATTAAGTTAATTTTCTTAACTTGAAAGTCAAATCATGATTATATCCACCACTTAACCGACCCTCATGTCTTGATTCAATCATTGGCATCATTAGAAAAATTAGTAATTCAATTACGACAAAAGAAGCAAGAGGCAACAAAATTACGTAAAAAAGCTGAAGAACAAGTTAAAGAATTCAGTTCTGCAGAAAAACGTTCATCTTCAGGTTTACAATCCCTTGATAAAAAAATTGAATCTGAAAAAGAAGAATCTACTGATGTTTCTGATGTTCTTAGTAGGAAAAACTATCAATTGGAAAGTATTGGAAGATTGGTAGCAGCAGCAGAAGAGAGACTTGGTAAAGAAAAAGAGGCTATTGAACAGGCTGAACAAGAAATTGAATTTGCTGAGAATCCTCTAGAAAAACAAAATGCTGATGCTAGATTGCGTTCATTAAATGAACATGTAGCAGAATTAGTTGAAGAAATTAAAAGTAGACAGAAAACTGCTAAAAAGATTTCAGGCGATGTAACTGATATCTCTGACATTAAATCAAAAATTATTTCAAAAATTCAAAAACAAACCCAGTCAAAACCATCTTTACGCGAAACAAAAAGTTCTAGTCATAAATCTGTACAAAAATTCCTTAAAGAATTAGAGAGACGAACTAAAGCAGAAGAATCTGCACAAAAATCATTAGATAAAGCATATTCAAAATTAAAAGAATTATTGGCAAAAAGACGAAAGACTGCAGCTAAAAAGAAACCAGCAAAGAAAAAGACTGCAGCTAAAAAGAAACCAGCAAAGAAAAAGACTGCAGCTAAAAAGAAACCAGCAAAGAAAAAGACTGCAGCTAAAAAGAAACC
>Ga0114932_10006054_pt1 | contig 10467 bp, 8 predicted proteins | sample 2SBtaG_2_FD_87286 | JGI IMG/M metagenome (GOLD analysis project Ga0114932, IMG submission 87286) | Deep subsurface microbial communities from Kolumbo volcano to uncover new lineages of life (NeLLi) - 2SBTROV12_ACTIVE470 metaG | ecosystem: Environmental > Aquatic > Marine > Volcanic ... | reverse complement strand
CCGCGCATATTTAAGTGTCGATGGTGAAGACCTGTCCATCATGTTTTTAATTGGTGCAGTCAGGACACCATCATTGCGCGTTGTCATTTGCATGGCCCGAAGTGCGCGGCCTACTGCGGCTCTTTGCCCAAAGAAAATTGCGGTCAGGTTTCCATATAGTTCAGTTATGGCATTGTAACTCAAGTTAAATTCATCTACCGATTTATACCCCATGTCACGGAGGGCAACATCATCGATAACGCCGTCTGCTAAGTTAACTTTAACTTGTGAGAGGTGTTGGACTTCGGCGCTCATCTCCATGACAAACTGTTTCCGCGCCTGTACAGTGGCGGCGAGGTTTACCCAATTATCTCCCCCTAAGTTATCGAAGTTTTTCATAAGTTGGTTAACGTCCCCCTCAAGGTCGTCTGCTAATTTATTAAGGTCATGCCTGACCCTTATTTTAACCTGCTGGAGGGACTGTTTTTCCCCCCCTTTAACAACATCAAATTCTTTCCGAAGAACTTCTGTCACCGTAAGCAGCACATCTTCCACATCACTTTGATGTGTGACATGCCTAAGTGCCGCCGCCAATTCCCCTGGACGCGCAACATTTCCAGACTGATGCCCCCGCCTAGCCGTCCCGTGGGCAATTCTCTCGACAATATTTTCAAACACTTGGAATGTCTGGGGGTTATTCGGGTCTGCCAGACGCTCACGGAAGGTGGCCCCTGCTTTTACTTCAGCTTCAGCGCGAATTTTTGCTTCGGCAGGTGTCTCAGGAAACAGTCTGCCTTGGCCCCCTGGGTCAACAGTCGTTCTAGGTGTTGCATCTCCCGCAACCGGATCAGCTATTTCATCTGCACTCCGCGCATTTTGGGCATCAATCTCGTCAACTTCATCTAGTTTTGCGCGTACCCCTTTTTCAATTTCATCAGCACCCTGTCTGCCTAACTCTGCGGCTTCCTCAGGTTTACCGCGTCTAAGGGCTCCTGTTGCTCTTATGATCTTTATGATGCCTTCAACCGCTGAACCTATTGCCGCTCCTTCAAGCGCATTACGGAGCCTGTTGTGAAGATCAGTGTCCTCAGGGTTTGTTTTTAATTGCTCTACCAAGACATTATCGACACCCATGCTCGACAGCCAGGAAGAGAGGTTTCCTTCCTTACCTTCAAATGCAAAGAAATCTGCCGCCGCGCCCCTGGTCATCGATGATGTGAATGCCTGTTTGCCTTTAGACATCCCCGAAAAGAGTTTGCCCAGCTTGAAGAACTTGCCCACACCGACAAAACCGACAACGAACTGTGAAATTCCCCTAGTTGCGGCACCCGTCATTGTTTTTGGATCATCAGGGCCAATAGTCTTGTGAAGGCTCCCCCATTTATTGCGCTTCATTAAGTCTTCGACTTCACTAGCGGAGCGGACGTTTATCTCAAACTCACCCTTTTCATTGACAAAAGTTATGTCACCAACATTTCTCGCCAGGAAATTAGCTGTCGCATCGACGCTCTTCAGGGCTCCTCCGTAAATTTGGGAAGGGATTTCGGAAACATGAGCCCAGAAGCCCCCGCCATCATCTTTTGTGATATCAGACGAAGTTTCAGGCTGAACAGTTGGTGCTGTTTCTGTTGGGAGAGGGCCGTATGCTTTTAACGTAAGATCGGCCTCTCCTTTGCCATATCGCTGATCAAAATATGGGGCTAAAGATGGGTCCGCTCTTAGCTCATCAATATCCTTCTGTGCTTGATCAGGATCAAAGCTGTTTATTTCTGCCACGTCACCCACCCCGTTGGAGACTTTTAATATACTCTAAGACCTGTTTCTTGACTTCTTGAAGAACCTTGCCGCTCCCTTTAATTCTCTCTGGGTCAATGTCAAAGAATTTTGCCAACGCTCGATCCATATCTTTGGCGGTAACCCCGCGTTTTCGCCCGTGTATTGGCTGTGGCCCAGTTGGTACGAGGCTCATTATTAATTCTGACGCCCCACGGAGTTGATCTTCCGAGAGGGTAAGCCCTTCAAACGTAATCGATTCCGGCGTCACATCTGTCACCACCCGCGCCCCATGCCGTTTCTTTGTCACAGTTTTTGGAGTGACCACTTGCTGGATTTGATCTAGGCGGAGAGCATTGAGATTTGTAGTTTCCGGTTGGTTGGCTGTTGTGACATTATTTCCTTTGTTTTTCTTAGCCGCCAATTTCCTCATCTCAGCTAGGGACTTAAGTTTCTTCCCTGACGTTTTGTCACTCGTTTTGGGAGGTGGCACCGCCGATGTCTCGTTCTTTTTAAGAGATGGGTCTACGTCAACCATCATCGCAAACGCGGCACTAGGACTTACCCTAGTTAAAGGGTCAACCTTATCCCAATCTTCTGGCTTTCTGCGCGTCACCGCCAACCAATATTCTTTGCCCTTGGAAATATTAGATAGCTCACCGTTAGGGTTGTTAGTTAACTCATTTTGGAGGGCGTATAGCCTCGCGAGCGCAAACGCCTCCGCTCTGTCCTTTGGGTTAGTGACATCGAATTTGCGGGTTGTACCGTCCTCTGTATATTCCCCATCGTTTTTATCTAGGTTAACAAAGAACTCCGTCATGGCGTTAGCCATCCGCGCCCCGTCCACTGTCGCTTTGCCCTGTATATCTTTCCCAAAGGCTTTGGCAAAATCGTCTGGGTGGCTCATCTGGAACCAGGACTTTCGATTAGCAGCCTGTCTCGCAATCGGGAGCCATTTTGTATAATCGGCTGTGGTTTTTGCGTGTGTCCCTAATAGCTCATAAGCACTCTCTGGACTGCTTTGTAACGCTGTTACGAATGCCTGAAAATCCGCAAGTTTTGTGGCATCATTCCGGTTATCCCTATCGCTGTTTTCCTCCAGACTCCTATATAAGTCGCCTTGTTTCTTAAGCACCTCCATAAACTCCGCTTGAGTAATCAGGGGACGCTGCATCCCATAAATATCTTTATAGTAGAGGGAGAATCGATTTTTCCTAGCTGTTCTTTTAAAGAACTCCCACACTTCTCGTGGGTCTTGCATCATTTTTTCAGTAGTAAACTGTGGCAAAATCTCCCCAAACATAAAGGTCCGTGCTTTTTGGCGGGCGGTGCTGTACTGCCACTCGTTTAACTTTTGGTTCTGCGCTTCCCGTAACTTAATGCTCCGCACAGCCTCATCAAGTGAGGCAATTTCCTCTGGGGTTAATTTAACAGGCATCTGATCTCTGCGTAACAGCCTACCTGTTTCTGACATAGTCATTAGTCTTTCTATTACATCTATGTCGTTGGTTCCGATAATCTGCTTAATCCAATTCTCCCGCGCCACGCGTGGGTTTGTCCCCATAGCCACCATTCGTTCAGTATATACATGAGTGTTCAGAATTTTCTGTGTGTCGGAGTGAGATGGACTTTCAAGGGTATTGGTTATTATTACGTTGTAGCTCCGCATGTTTTCTGCAAGGTGAAGCTGTTTAGAATACTGGGCATCCTCTGCGTACATTTGCGCGGTAAACTGGTTTAGGTGCTTTGAGGCTCCCCCAATATAATAAGGGTTCCCTTTAAGACTTCTTGAGTAATTTGCTATTTTCCACTGAAGCCACCCTTTAGCATCAAAAGGTTGCCAGTTTCCCTGTGCATCGCGTGTGCCATTTCTTTTACTGAGATACTCTCGGCGTATCTCAGCGGTCCACGATATAGCACTGGCTTCTCCCGCTGTCGCGTTGTAGCCAATCTGCCACGCCTTGGATTTCTCAGGGTGTGCTTCTCGCGCCAGCCGCATTTCATTTTTATTTTTAGCGATATCCATTGTAGCCATTTTTCGGCCCAGGATTTCTTGTTCACGTTCCCACTCAGCAATCCGCTTTTCGTTCTTCCTACTGGCTAGATTAAGTGATTTTTCCAGAAGCTGTAGCCCACGGGATTTGTCGCCAGGTTGGACAACAACACCTGTTTTGCTTTGGTAAAATGTATCAACAGGGGTCAGGAGGTTGCGCTGAATACGGGCTGTTGGTGCTTCAACTTTTTTTCGTGCCATCAGCTATAATACCCCTTTTTATCTGCGTACTCATTGCCAGCACTTGCAATCCCAATCATCATACCCAGTGGGCTTGGGCTGCTTCTAAATGCATCGGGACGATTGTCTTCAATTCTCTGAGCCTCTTTAGCCTTAATGCCAAGCACGTCGGCTTCAAGCTGTGCCATAGTTTGCTCCATCTCGCCCTCACTAGCAGCGAGGCTCCTATAGTTGAGCCCTGCAACATCCCAGAACGATTCATCCACAGATATCCCCTGGACGCCGTTGCTCCCTGCTAGAGCAAGTCCTTCCGCTTCTGCTGCCCGCCCTTCCAAGGCCCGCTCAAATCCGTCCGCGATTATTCGGTCATTCTCCATCCGCGCTGCATCTTGCGCTTGATCAATCTCTTGATTAGCCGCCTCTCTGGCGCGGAGATCACTGGCTTTCTTCGCGGCATTCTCAGCAGCGATTTGAGCGTTTTGCTCATCAACGGCGGCTTTCTCAGCCATAAATCCCGCTACCTTACCTCCAATAGAAAGGGCTGCACCAATTGTGACTGGATCACACATTGTCCGCTAACCTCGCGAACTCAAAGAAGAGGCGGTTTTCATGTCCATAGTGAACCTTTCTTATAAACTTGAAACTAAGCCAACGCAGCCAGCGGTGGTGAATGGTGTTTCGGCAATCAGCAAAATTAAATAAAAGCGCGTGGGCATCATGGAGTTCCTTAAGGAGACTTTTACTGCGCCTTAAGAACTCTCTTGAATGCGTAATGATCCCATCGGTGCCAACCATCCAAACAGCGGCGGAATCATGGGGACCAGGGACGGTTCCCCAGATTACAAAGGGGACACCATCGGCATACCCAATGCGAATTATGTCGGAGTGACGCACCCCTTCAACAAGACAACGAATGTTTGATTTGCCGCTGGCAGCAAATAATTCTGCTGTATCTTCGGGCCTGAGGTTATTCGAGAGGAATTTAAGATCAAATCGATCTCCAGGGGTAACGCTATATTCGACGGGTTTTAGGCGTGTACAGTCCTTCCCAATCTGTGGAGGAGAACCCTGAGTTGAATGGGGTAGCATTTTTTATAACAATCTCCACTTCATCGTTCTTTGAGAAAATAGGAAATCTAAATTCTCCAGTGTCGTAACTTACAGCGTCGAGAACATTGGCATTGGACCCCAATACCCTGCCGGAAAACTCGTAAGTTCGTTTGTCACGGTTGGTGGGAGTAACCTCAACATTGAATTGCGCGGTGTTGATATATAGGAGAGACATGTATCTTAACTGGAGTCGGCCATCTTGTATGGGCGTTTCCCCGCCGCGATCCCCAGAGCGCACATACTGGTTTGAGTATTGGTACTCAAATGTGTACGGCATACCGACATAAAAGGTTGTTGAACTCAGGTCCCCTGGGACAAGAATCTGTGTTGTACTTTGACTATTAATATCCGGTATTGTTCCATCCGATTGTACAACCTGCCAGGTTGCTGCTTCGGTATACGGAGGGGTAATAGTCGTAACCTCAGTGGTAGAATTATAAGATACTGTGCAATCGGAATTAGATACCTTGCGATCTAGAAGAATATCATCTGGTGCGCCATCTATGCCCTCTCCCTCAGAGATGGTGAGCTTATCTAAATGAAGGCCGGAGTTACTTTTGTAAACTATGTAGAGGTCTTGCTCCAGGAATTCCATCGTTAAAACTGTGTACCCTGCGGGGAGTGTCCAGCAGCCCCAGGCGGACTGAAGTTTTTCCTCGCCACTGTAGTACCACTTATAGATATAGAGGTTCCCCCTGTTGCCGCTGGTCAAAACAGCCATGATGTCATCGGTGGTCGATGAAGCCATCTTGGTGATATTCGATGGAATATAACGCGGGATTTGAATGGTTATTTCTGCGCTGTCTTTGTTGTTGGTATCGTCTGTTATGAATAACTCTCTTATTGAGGCAAACTGAGCGCCATCGACAGGGAAGAACACATTAGGCCCAACAGCGGTAGGCTTGGCGTTGATTGAGGCATCAAAGGTTGTAGCCACTTCGATAGCTACCGTTTGGGGTGTTAAGGCATCTCCGTAGTCAATTTCAAATTGGACCTTGTCGCTGAAGAGTAGAAGCGTCTGGTTATAGGGGATGGCATGATACAGGGTTGATACTCTCGCTGTGGTTGAGGCAACGTCAATGCGCTCTGTGTCGAGAAGTTGGACAGTTGTAGTCCTATAGAAATTCTCAAACTCAGCGTTTTCAGAAAAGATCACGTTCTCTCCACTGAGGATACCTAGTCTTCCCGCATGGAGAAACATATCGTTGATCTTACCCCCAACAAAAGAGGGGTCTTCATTCGTGACGCTGTCACCAGCAATTCGCGTTTTCCAAGTGTCCCTGTCAAAAGTGAAGGTGCCATTAGCGTTTCTAACCAGCGTGTGTGGCATTGTAGTGTTTGTGAATTCGCGCCCTTCATTATACCCGACAGTTTCAGTCCACACGTTTTCAGCATACTGTACCCAGTAGTCATCTCCCGCCTCTTCAACATCACCCTTAACTTTAACCAGGCGTCCTTCAACGTCCTGGGGCGGCAGATCGGAGAACTTCTGGAGTTCATCTTTAAATACACGCATCGACCTCCCACCGTAGCCGTCAACGATTTTTACGGTGTCGCTCGTACTTAGCGCCGATATACAAACCGTGCTGTTTACCGTGGTCGCTGTGTACCCAGCGGTGACCAGGGCTGTCTTAAGGGCGTCGGCTATCTCATCTGTACCCTCCAACGCTGTCGCGGCATCCACGTTGGTGTTTGTCGTATGTGTCGCCTTAAGCACATCATTGATGTAGATGGCGTAAGTCTTATTGGCTACCGCTTGAAATATGTAGACGCTTGCTTGTGTCTGCGGATCGGTGCGTGTTTCACTGGTAGCCGCTGCCGCCACTACTTGTGTGCCATTAACGATCCAGGTTTGATCGGCAACACTCAGAAACCTGAACGAGGCATTCGGGGTTGTGGTAGTGAGGTACGTTTTTCCGTTTGGAAAGGTTACAGTTTTCTTATTCCCATCCAGGTCATAAACCTCAAGATCACCATTCACGCAGATGATCATGTACTTTTCGGCAGCATCCCTCTGAACAAGGTGAATTGCTGCATCATCAGGAACCGTAAGGCTCGTTGCCAGGGAGGAAATAAACGAAGTGTTTGATCTCTTTTGCAGCCCTGTTACCACTGAGGGAAACGCATTCTTCATTTCCTGGCACGATGTTCTAAGCCGGATTGGGTCTGGCTGCTGGCTGACACCATTAGTCATATTTGGGAGACTGTTACTTACTAGCGGCACTAGTAGACCCCACGATCAAAGCCGAAGCGGCTGGTTATGGTGACGGGCGTCACACTGTCGGTGATCATGTTGTGATCCCCAGACCACGCCTCATCATTTTTCATTGCTGCCAGGGCCATTCCTTCATCACGGGCAATAAACTCTGACATTATCGTTGAGCCTAATTGGCGCTGTTCAAATATACGCGCAGCTTTCAGAGTGATATAACGCCGTGCTGTCTCCGGCAAATCGGTGAAGCTCAGAAGAACCACGATATCAACTGTAATGGTGGTCGCATCGGGCGTGTATGTGTGGTTTTTGCGGTCATACATGAACCCGCCCCGCAGAACGAGGTCTAAGTCTGTGTGTGTTGATGACGTAGAGGTATTAACCCCGTCTATCCTTGCCGTGTTCGCAGGGACAGCAAACTTGTTGTTTGAGTCCTTCGTAATTGAGTACCCAATTTCGGTATTAAAATACCAGCCTTGTGACTGCACATCTCTGCTTACAGAAGCGAGGATCGTCTGCGCTATGGTAGCATCAACTACATTATCGTCTTCAAGAGTATTCACAGGGCTTTCACCAATGTGAGACATCATCACATTGACTGCCTCAAGCTCTGTAGTCGGAGTAATTACTGTCATTTGGCTTGCCCTGAATTTTGAAAAAAAGGGACACCCTGGATTTCTCCAAGGCGTCCCTTAGGGTGGTTAGGAATTAGATTACGAAGTAGCGTTCTTAATCGCAATCATGCACTCTGGGCGAAGCGTACCATGCCCCACTGCCATTTTACTGACCATCAACGTGCCTTGTCTCCGAATGTCATATTCGGCTTCAGAGGCCATCGACAGAAGCTCGACAGTACCGAGCGCACCTTTCTGCATGACAACAGCAAGATAGCTGCTGGCATTGACACCGTATTTACTGGCAGCGGTATCAGTCGTTGCAGAAGTGTGATCTACCGCAAGATTGTTGGTCATTATAATTTGCATACCAGCAACCTTGATTACCGTGCCATCAGAATAGACACCATTGGAGCCGCCAAAATCGCGGTTTACAATTTTGTCATTCTGAACCATGCCATAGTACGCGGCAGGGGTTACGAAGACGAAACGGTCTTCTTTAGGCACATCCTTTTCGTCCAGCTTCTGGGCTGCGGTGTACATCTGACCGACAAGCGTTGTCACGTCAGCAGCCGTTCCCATATTCAGTACAGCGGACTGTAGGATTTGCTCAGACGTTCCCTGGTCTGCAATCGCAGTCGGGGGAGTGGCAGAGTCTTTCACAGCCATCGACAGTAAGTTTCTGTCATACGTTTGTGCAAGGGCCTGTCCAAGCTGGGTTGAATACTCACTACGAACTTCGTAATGATTCTTCGCTTCATCGATATTTGCAATGAAAGCATGTGAGATAAGCAGATCATCAATCGTGATCACTTTCTCATTGTGTTTAATTGCAGTACCAACGATTTCCGTGCCAGGAGTGTGGTAAGCACTTGAACTTTTACCAATGGCAGGGAATTGCGCCGATTTGCCCGAAGAAATGTTTCGGACGCGGACGCGCTCTTTCATAACGGTGTTAGCGTTGAATGAGGCCATAACCTCACCGCTGAACACCTTCAAGAAAAGAGCATCGTAACCTGTTCCCGTTGCTTCAACGAGACCAAGCCTTGAGACTGTGGCATTAGCCATAGCTGAGGTCCTTTTCAATTAGGGTTGAAGGTTGGTTCTTCAGTCTCTCCACGGGAACAGGATTATCCCGCGCACGGGGTCCATGTAGTTGAAGATATTGAAGACTTGGGCCGTCACCCAAGCGCCCTCCTAAAGAGGAGCGGCACTATTTCATGGAACGGTTTTTGCTTTTGGACATTATTGATAAATTAGAGCTTGAATTGTTCCCAGGATTTCTGTCCCTGTGATGCACGTCTTTGCCCGCAAGCGCACGTCTTCCGTTCTTCTTGATCATTAGTGACCTTGCAGCATTTCTCTTTGCGCGGCGTTTTTTTTGGGCTGGCTTCCCGTGAAACTCACGGTATTCCTTTTTGTAATCGCGCATTATCTAAAGGGCTCCTGGCCTAGCGCCCAAGCGACGATGGCTTTTCGTTTCCCAAACCACACGGGGTTCGCTTGGTGCCATAGAAAACTTGGGAATATGGTTGCTTGCCCCTCAACTTTTGTTGTCTTGGCGCGGGATTGCGTTTTGACTTTCAATCGCCCACCCAAGTATGTGTTAGGTCCAGACAGGTTTATGGACATCGTCAGTTTTCTTTTAAGAACTCCAGGTTCATTATGCCCGTTGTCTGTGTGCATACGGTAGAAATCAAAGGGGGTGTATATCGTGTATTGCAACTCCTGAATCCTGTCGATTTGGAACCCGAAGAAATGAGCCGCGTCATTAAAGGATTGTTCGATTGGGTTGTAGATATCCGCAGTATCAGCAGAACGCGGGACCCAGGAGATGTCACACCTCCGCGCCCAGGATTTACCTGGGGTGTCCATAACTTCAGCAGTGTTTGAAGTGAGGTCATCAAGTAGATTTATGATCCCCTCACATTCGTTTGGTTTAAACACAGACGTGCGGATAAACTGAATGGGATGATTCATTTCTTTCGATTCATAAATTTTGTTGCGCCCCTGAACCCAAACGAAGCCGCGACCATTACGGCTAATAAACCCTGATACCAGGAGGGGAGTGTGGCGAGAATATCAAAGCCACGAACTGCATATTTTTCAAGACCTGGGATAAAGCACATCACCAAAGGGCATGTAAAAATGATCACTAAAAATTCATCTTTGAATGAGTTTGCCGAAGCTCTCGCCTGGGCAATGTCCCAATCGATCTCACCTTCAACACGCGCCCTGGCGATCTTTACTTTCTCAGTCGCCTCTATCTTCTTTTTGTCCATCCAAGAAGAACCAAGGCTTCCGACAAGTTCAATGATTGGTCCGATAAACGGGATCATCCTCTGCGCGACTCCAGGACATCAGAGTTAGCAAGTTTCCGCTCTACATCAGAACGAAATGCCGGATCATTTTTGTATTCAGATGACTGCATATCGGTCATCAATTCAGCGAGACTTCGATATACACCACCGGAATTTCTGGCAACATTCCCAGCTATGGTTCGCGCTGGTTCAACACCTTCAGTTGATTCATATCGCGCTTTCAGT
>Ga0114932_10006052_pt1 | contig 10471 bp, 10 predicted proteins | sample 2SBtaG_2_FD_87286 | JGI IMG/M metagenome (GOLD analysis project Ga0114932, IMG submission 87286) | Deep subsurface microbial communities from Kolumbo volcano to uncover new lineages of life (NeLLi) - 2SBTROV12_ACTIVE470 metaG | ecosystem: Environmental > Aquatic > Marine > Volcanic ... | reverse complement strand
GCCAACTTGCAACCCTGGCATTTCGCCGTGGTCACCGACCCGGCCATCAAGCAACGCATCCGCATTGCCGCGGAGGAAGAAGAACGCGAGTTCTATGCTGAGCGCGCGCCGGACGATTGGCTGCGGGCCCTGGCGCCGCTCGGCACCGATGAGGACAAGCCGTTCTTGGAAACCGCACCGGTGCTCATCGGCATCTTCGCCCAGCGCCATGGCCAATTGGACGACGGCGCCCGTGTGAAGCACTACTACGTTCCCGAATCGGTCGGTATCGCGACGGGATTTCTGGTCACGGCGTTACATCACGCGGGCCTGGCGTCGCTCACCCACACGCCCAGTCCCATGGGATTCCTGAACGACATCATGGGCCGGCCGGCCCATGAGAAAGCCTATATCCTGCTGGTTGTCGGCTATCCGACGGACGATTGCGTGGTGCCGCGGGCCGGCGGGGTCAAGAAGCCACTCGACGCGTTCACCAGCTGGCTCTAGCGGCGCGGCGTTGAGATCGCGGTAAACGCTTTGAAACAAACCAACATATCGACGACCACGTTGTGAAATAATGGACCGCTATGGTGCCCACTGAATTGACGGGCGGGCACCCCATGGACAATGCTGCATTAGAAAATCCGGAGGCTTCCGAACGGCGGGAAAACCCCCGCCGCCAAGGGGAACGGCGCAGTCCCTCGACAAAAACCTTCGAAGTGAATCATCACATTTTTCGTCAGGGCGAAAGCGGCCAAGAAGCATTTATCGTCAAATCCGGCCGGGTCGAGATTTACAGTGTCGAGATGGAAGGCGGCGTCGGCCGGGAAATCTCATTGGCCATCCTGAACGAGGGTGAAATGTTCGGTGAAATGGCGCTGATCGACGACAAGCCCCGCATGGCGTCGGCCCGGCCGCTGGGGGCCCCAGCCAGCGTCTACGTGGTCTCACAGCGGAAATTCAATCTGATGCTGGAACCGGTCAACCCGTTCGTCATCAAACTGCTGAACATCCTTGTCGGCCATGTGCGGGGCAATTACGACCCATAGATTGAATGCAAGGTCTGATGGGACAAGGAACCGACCCGCTGTTTCCAGATAATGTGAACGCCGGCTAATTCGTTTTGCGGGCAAGGAAGACGATCTCCTGAAATGGCAATTTTGTCGGCGCCGAACCGAATTCGCGTTCCAAGGCCTCTACGACGGCAGCGACAATCTCGTCGACACCGACCGTCGCGCGTTGCTCAATTTCATTGATCGTCGGATTGCCGGTAACAAAACCCCGTGCAAGCAGCTCAAAGTCCGTGATTTCGACGGATTCCGTGACGTGGGCAATGTCCACCGTCTCATAGCCCGCCTCGTGAAACAGCCGATGCCCATCATCCGCCGAGACCGTTCCAAAAGGAACCTCGAGAAATCGCGGCGGATCGGTCTCGAAAAACTGTTTGATCGCCCGGTCTATGACCTCAACCGCCGGGTTATGTTGAAATGAATCCCAGACATTCAACGCCAAGATTCCCTCGGATACCAAGACCCGGGTCATTTCCCTCATTCCCAGGGATTTATCGGGAAAGAACATGATACCAAACGGGCAGACGGCGGCGTCAAAGCTTGCATCGCCGAATGGCAGATCAAGCGCATCGGCCTGGGAATATGCGACGCCCGGGAGATCGCCATTAACCTTTTCCGCATGGGCTAGCATCGCCTCATTGAGGTCGGTGGCCGTGATTTCCGTGCCCGCGGACAATGTGTTGGCCAAGTGGCGAGTCGAGATTCCGGTGCCACAGGCAACTTCCAAAACCTTGGCCGCGCCGCCGAGGGCCTCGGTGATGCGACGCGCCATGTCCGCCGCCGAGAACTCAAACAACACGGGCCCGAGGTAGGTATCGTAATTCTCCGGAATTGAGCCGGTAAAACTCGTGTGAGCTGAAGTCATTGCGTTATCCCAATTGCCGCGACGTAAACCTACGATGATCAGCCGATCTCAAAAAATGCGAAGTCGAATATCGGTTTGTTTGGACCCTAGCGGTTAACGTGATGATGATCTACCCGCATTAATGAGTCTCGTTTGGCCGAAAATTGGAAGTTCGCGCCAGCCCGTTTACCAAGCCGGCAAGGCGCGCCATTCGTCATCGGTGCCCCGCGCCGCCTTTTCCGCGTCGTAGCTATAGAGCCAGGTTTGCTGAGGCGTGAAGTTGGCCTCGTCGTTGTAGCGCCGGAACCGGGCGTTGCGGCGTTCCACTTCCGCCGCATCGTCCAGGTGATACCAACCCTCGGCGTCGCGCGAATGCCGGATCATGCGGTCGGCGCGGTCCTTACGCAGCGCCTCGAAGCGCCTGAGCGCGGCGGCCGGATCGGCGGCCTTGTCTTGCAATGAACGCATCAGCACCCAGGCGTCTTCGATGGACTGCCCGGCGCCCTGGGCGTGGTAGGGCAGCATGGCATGGGCCGCGTCGCCCATGACCGCGATGCGGCCGCGCACCCAGGTGTCCAAAGGATCTCGGTCGGAAAGCGCCGTGACGAAGGGCTGATCGGTAGCTTCGATGAAGCGCCGCGGCACCTCGTACCAATCCTTGAAGGCGGCCAGAATCTCGTGCTTTTCCGCCGTTTGCGACCACGATTCCTTCTTCTCGCCCTCGGTCGGCCCCAGCGCCAGCCAATTGATCCGACGCCCGCCCGAGACGTAATAGAAGACGAAAGAAAGCTTCGGTCCCATGATGATGTAGGACGAGATCGGCACCTCCAGGTCGGCGACGTCGGCGGCGTCGATGACGCCGCGCCAGACGACGTAGCCCGAGCGCAACGGCTCATCGGGCCGGAACAATTGATCGCGGACCACGGAATGGATGCCGTCGGCGCCGATCAACACGTCGCCGCGCACCTCCTCGCCATCATCGCAGCGCACCCAGGGCCCGGTCTCATCCTCCCCCACTTCCGCGACCTTGCGCCCGAAGCGGATGCGGCCGGCGTCCAGCCCTTCGGTCAGGGCGGCCAGCAGGTCCGGCCGGTGGCTATGAAAATAAGGTGCGCCGAAGGCGTCGCGGACCTCCGGACAGAGCGGCGTGCGGAGGATCGTCTCACCGCTGGCCCAGTCCTTGAACTTGTGGGCATCGGGCTCACAGCAGACCTGGACCAGGCGGTCGTGAAGTCCCAGGCGGTCCAGGACCTTGACCGCGTTGGAGCTTAACTGAATGCCGGCGCCGATTTCACCGAAGGCGTCGGCTTGCTCCAACAACACGTAATCCATACCTGCTTGCTGCAGGGACAGGGCCAAGGTGCAGCCGCCGATGCCGGCGCCGATGATGACAATTTTCATGCGAATCCCCTCCGTTCCCAGGATTTAAGGGCACGGCATGGTGATGCGCAATCGGCTAGCGTTTCAGATGAGTGAGGCGGCCGATGATAATTTGCCTTCGTGCGGCACGGCGCCGCCTTGACAGTCCCTGCCGGCGCGCCTTCACTGCCGGGCATTGAACAGATGACCTGTAACGGATGGAAACCATGATCCCGCTTTCCGAATTCCGCGACTTGCATCACGCCGTGACCCTGTTGGGCATGTCCGGCGTCGGCAAGACCATGCTATCGACGGCGCTCAGGCGTACCGCCGACTGGTTCCATTATTCCGCCGACTACCGCATTGGCACGCGCTATCTGGCCGAAGACATCTTGGACAACGTGAAGTTCAAGATCATGCAGATGCGCGACCCCTTCGTCGCCAATCTGTTGCGTTCCGACAGCATCTACTTCAATCACAATATCTCCGTCGACAACCTGGAACCGGTGTCGACGTTCCTGGGCATGTACGGCGATCCGGCCTTGGGCGGCCTGAACAAGGCAACTTTTCTGAAGCGTCAGGAGTTGTACCGCCGGGCCGAAGTGGAATCCATGAAGGACGCCGGCGGTTTCATGTCGAAGTCCTGGCAGATTTACGGCTGCAAGGATTTCGTCAATGATGCGTCGGGCAGCCTTTGTGAAATCGTCGATCCGGACGACGCGGAAGACCCGGTCATCAAAGCTCTGACGGCGGACAGCCTGATCCTCTACGTCGAGCCCAACACGGCCTACGAAGAGGAATTGAAGAGCCGGGCGCGGACCCACCCAAAACCGTTGTTTTACAATCCCGTGTTCATCACGCCGAAGCTGGCGGACAAGCCCGACGACGGCGACGGCATCGATACCTTGGACTTCGCCCGGCCCCTGTTCCCCGAGCTTTTGGAGTTCCGCCGGCCCCGCTATCAGGCCATCGCCGACAATTACGGCTTTACAATCCACGCCGACGAACTATTTCAACCAGATGAGTACGGCAACACCCTGCCCGACGCGGAACGCTTTTTGGACAAGGTGCATGCCATGGTGACGGCGCAGGCGGCCGCGTCTCAGTCGGCGGCGGCCAATCTGCAACGGTATTTAGACGCCTGCCGCGCCCGCGCGGCGCGGCGCAATTAGGACACGGCCAGGACCCCACGGATGCCCATCAAGATACCCTCAGGATTACCGGCGCGGAAGACGCTGGAGGAAGAAGGCGTTCTGCTGATCAAGGAAGAGCGCGCCATCCGCCAGGACATCCGGCCCATGCGCATCGCCATCGTCAACCTGATGCCGGAAAAGATCAAAACGGAGACCCAATTGGCCCGGGTTCTGGGCTCGACGCCGCTGCAGGTGGAAATGACCCTGGTGTCCATGGAAACCCACACCTCGAAAAACACCTCGGCGCAGCATCTGTTGGATTTCTACCACCCCCTGGGCGATATCCGCGACCAGAAGTTCGACGGCCTGATCGTCACCGGCGCGCCGATCGAGCAACTGCCCTTCGAAGACGTCACCTATTGGCGCGAACTGCAGGAAATATTTGATTGGTCGCTGAGCAACGTGCATTCCAACTTCCAACTCTGTTGGGGCGGCCAGGCGGCGCTGAACCATTTTTACGGCATCCCCAAGTATCAATTGGCGGAAAAACGCTTCGGCATCTACACTCACCGGGTCTTGGACCACACTTCGCTGCTGACCCGCGGCCTGAACGATGAAATTCCGGTGCCCGTATCCCGCCATACGGAGAACCGCATCCAGGACTTCGCCGATTTCGATCACCTGCAGGTGTTGATGGAATCCGACGAAGCCGGCATGTGCATGGTTCTCGATCACAAGCTGCGCCACGTGCACATGTTCAATCACATGGAATACGATTCGCATACCATCGGTGACGAATACCAACGTGACGTGGCGAAGGGCGAAGATATCCAGATGCCGGCCAATTATTATCCCGGCGACGACCCGGCCAGCACGCCCGTCAACACCTGGCGCGGCAACGGCCATCTGTTGTTCGGCAATTGGCTCAATTACGTCTACCAGACGACGCACTTCGACCTGAACCTGATCGGGTCGGACCGCGCCTGAAACCCGGCGGCACCCCGGCACAATCTGCGCGACGACGGCCTGCCGTCGGCCTTGGTCAGGGCGAAGGCATTGCCGAAACGTGACTCTTGGCCATGAAATCTATTGGAATTATTCCAATAATTCATATTATCTATAGTTTATGACTATAAATTTTACCCAATTGCGGGCCTTTCATGCCGTGGCGCGTGCCGGCAGTTTTACCCAGGCCGCCAAGGACATGCATGTTTCCCAACCGACGGTCTCCGAACGGGTCCGTGAATTGGAGGCCGGATACGGGGTACAGGTCTTTACGCGCGCCAACCGCCGGGTCAAATTGACAGTCGTCGGGCGTTCGCTTTTCGAGATCACCCAACGATTGTTCGGCGTGGCCGGTGAAGCCGAAGCTTTCCTGCATGCGGCCGCCGACAATGGCGCAGGCCACCTGCGGATATCGTCGGTGCTGCCGGTCTTTATCGTTGAAGTGCTGACCGCCTTTCGCCACGACTATCCGCAGGTCAAGATATCCGTTTCAGCGGCCAATTCCGCAGCGACACTGAGCAGCCTGCTGGCCTATGACTCGGACGTCGGCGTGCTGTCGGACCACGACCCCGATCAACGGATTTACACCCGCATCTACAACAGCCATTCCGTTGTCGCCATCGTCAACAGAGACCATCCGTGGGCCGCACGTACGGGCCTCAGAATCAGCGAATTGGATGGCCAGAGCATGGTCCTGCGCGAAGCCGGATCGAACACCCGGCGGGCCTTCGAAGCGGCCGCGACAGAGGCCCGCGTCACCCCCAATGTCGTGCTGGAATTGGCCAGCGGAGAAGCCATCCGCGAGGCCGTTGCTGAGGGCCATGGCATCGCTGTTTATGGTGAGCGGGCGCTGCCCGATGACCCACGGTTGAAGGTTTTGCCGTTCATCGACGCCAATATCCGGCTCAACCGTTATCTGGCCTGCCTGCAGGAGCGCAAAGAAGAATTCCTCGTGCGGGCATTCTTTAACGCCGCCGGAAAGCCACGATAAACCCCGCGTTGGCGCGGCGCCGGTGGAAAATGATCATCCACCGCCTACAAGTTCTATAATAATTTACGATATAAATTATAATATATTGGAAATTTACCGATATAAATCTTTGCGCGATACTCGCTGTGATTATTATTCCATCCATTGACCCATACGGCGAGTGCATGAAAACAACCGACACACGGCCTGTCTATATCGTCAGTTCGCCGCGGGCGGGCTCCACCCTGTTGCGTCTCATTCTCGATAACCAGCCGAACATTGCCATTCCGCCGCCCGGCTATCTGTTCAATCTCGTCTACCCCTACCTGTACAGTTATGGCGATCTCAGTATCGAAGCGAACTTTCGCCAGCTGGTCGAAGACGTTCTGGCGACGCCGACGGTGAAGCGATGGCCGATTGATGTCGGCACCGACGACATTGTCTCGGCCGCCGGGGAAACTCGAACATTCGCCTTCATTTATGAATTCCTGCATCGCGCCTATGCGGAACTGAGCGGCAAACCCCGGTGGGGCCAGAAATCACCGCGCAATGGGGTTTGGATGGAAGAGATCCGCGAAATGTTCCCGGCGGCACAATTCATTCACCTGATCCGCGTCGGCCGCGATGTGGCGATCGATTTGGCCGATGCCGGCTTTTGGCCGGAAACCGTGCACGGTGGCGCCATCCGCTGGCGCGATTGCATGCGGGCCGTCGCCGCCCTGGCGCCATCCTTCGGGCCCGAGCAGCTTCTGGAAATCAAATATGAAGACCTGTGTGAAAACCCTGAAGCAACGCTGAAACAGATGTGTGATTTCCTGGGCGAGGATTTCGACCCGCGCCATCTGCATCATCATGAATCCGAATCGGCCAAAGGCTGGGCCAAGGATCCGACCCATGCGGCGGCGGGCAAGCCGATCACCACGGAATTTGTCGGCATGTATAAACACCGCCTCCCTGACCAGGACCGCGACGCCATTGAGGCCATCATTGGTCCCGAACTCAGGCAGGCCGGTTACCCCGTCGCCGACGCCCCGGTGGCGATGCCCGGGCGGCTGGAGGCGCAATTGATTGAGGCCGACATGGTCTCGGGCCTCGATAAGTTCCAGTATAAATTCTGGCTCAAGGCGCGGCGCAAGGAACGGCGCGAACGCGGCGTGTGGAAAGACAGCGACCGCGAATCGGTCCTTTGGGGGTTTGATTGAATCCGGGAAACTAATGAAAACAACGCATTGAAACGCGAATGAAAGCACGTTGATAAGGGAGACAGAAACCATGCCAAGAATGAGCAGAATGTTTGCCGCGGCAGCGCTTGGTGCGGTGATGGTGATGGGCAATCTTGGCAGCGCGCACGCTGCCAGCGGCAAGGTGGTTGTTTATGCGGGCGGCGGCTCCAAGGTCAACAAGGCCTTGGCCAAGGCATTCAAGAAAACCCACCCGAATATCGATGTTGAAATGCTCAATCTCGGTGGCGGCGAAGCCCTGACCCGCATCCGCGCGGAAAAAGAAAATCCGCGCGCCGACATCTTCTTCTCGACGGTCGAAGCATTGGGGTCGAACCCGGAGTTGTTGATGTCGTACAAGGCCGAAGAACACGCCACCTATCCGGCGTGAGCCGTCGGGGCCGACAACAAGCACTACGGCATCGAACTGGTGATGATGATCTTTATCGTCAACACCAAGATGATGGCCTTGGCGGACGCGCCAAAAAGCTGGAAGGATTTGGCCGACCCGAAATACAAGGGCAAAATCATCATGGCCAATCCGTCGCTTTCCGGTTCCGCCTATTCCCAGCTGGCCCAGATGGTCCAACTGTACAGTTGGGATGTCGCCGGCAAGGTCATCGAAAATGCGATCTTCGTGCCGAAATCCAGGTTGGCCTATTCCCAGGTGGCGAAAGGCGAATATGCGATCGGCCTGACCGAGGAAAGCCGCGTCTATTCGCAGATGGCAAAAGGCTTCCCGGTGGCGCCGGTGTATCCTTCCGAGGGCACGGCACCACGCCTATCCAGTGTCGCCATCGTCAAGGGCGGTCCCAATCCGGAGAACGCCAAGATCTTCTTCAATTGGCGCATCTCCAAGACCGCCAATGAAATCCAGGTGAAGGTCCGCGGCAAGCGGGTGGTGCGCAGCGACGTCAAGGCGCGCGGCAACATGCCGCCCATGGCCGGCATCAAGACCTTCGATTACGATGCGAAAGCGGCCTCCGCCAATCGCGACAAGATACTCGCCGGTTTCAATGAGCGGTTCGCCAAGAAAAATTGAGCCCGTCGACCGCGGCGGCGGGACTACCTTTGCCCGCCGCCGGCCCGCTGCCCACCCGCCGCCGAGTTGAAGGAATACGGTTCCATGCCTGAGCACCGCTTGTCCGTCGAGGGATTGTCGAAAACCTTTGAAACGGACAAGGGCCAGGTGCTGGCCGTCGATGCGGTCGATTTCGAGATCGAAGGCAGCGAGTTCTTCACCATGCTGGGGCCGTCCGGTTGCGGCAAGACAACGACGCTCCGTCTGATCGCCGGATTGGAATCCTTGAGCAGCGGCCGGATCCTGTTTGATGGCCAGGATTATAGCCGGGTTTCCCATCTCGACCGGAATATCGGCATGGTGTTTCAGTCCTACGCCCTGTTCCCGCACATGACGGTGTTCGAAAACGCCGCCTATGGTCTTCGCTTGCGGTCCGCCACAAATGCCGAGGTTTCGGCGCGGGTTGGCAAAGCGCTCGAACTGCTTGGCTTGCAGCAACTCTCGGACCGCTACCCCGCCGACCTTTCCGGCGGGCAACAACAGCGGGTCGCCATTGCCCGGGCCCTGGTCTACGACCCGATTATGCTTTTGTTGGATGAACCTCTGGCCAACCTGGATGCCAAGCTGCGTGTCGAAATGCGCGAGGAAATCCGCCGCGTCCAAAAAGAGCTGGGCATCATGGCGCTCTATGTGACCCATGACCAAGAAGAAGCCATGGCGGTCTCCGACCGGGTCGCCGTGTTCCATGCGGGCCGCTTGATGCAGGTTGGCCCGCCGGCCGATATATATGCCGACCCCTCGTCCCTGTTCGTTGCCGATTTTGTCGGCAAGGCGAACTTCTTCACGGCCTCGGCAATTGATCAGCCCGTCAAGCGCGTCCGATCGATGGATTCCGAGCAATTCCGGCCGCCCGGCTACACGGGGGGCCCCTTGGCCATGGTCCGCCCTGAACATGTCACCCTGACGTCGGCCACCGCCGCCTCGCCGGAAAGCGCGGCGCTTTCCGGCCGGGTCAAACGCATACAGTTCCTGGGCAGCATTCATACGTATCTGGTTGAATCGGATCACGCCATTTCAGACGTGATCGCCGATAGTCCGCGCGCCGTCGAAGGCGTTGGCGAAGGCGATACGGTGCGGATCAGCATCGCCGCGGACGACGCGATCGTGTTCGAGCCGGGAGAAGTCAGCTGACGGCGCTGGCCCAACCGAAGCGGTTAATCGACTGGTTTCCCTATGCCATCGGGGGCCTGACCGTCGTCGTCCTCGGCCTGTTTCTGATCTATCCCATCGGCAAAATGGTGCTGTTCAGCTTTGTCGAACAGGGAAAAAATCTTTCCTTCTCGAACTTGACGCTGGCCAACTTCATTGCCTTCGCTGAAGGCGCGAATTCCAGAAATGCGCTTTGGAATTCCCTGATGGTTGCCGGCCTGGTGACGTTCTTCTCCACAGCCCTGGCCTTGCCGGCGGCCTACGCCCTGGCCCGGGTCCAGATGCGATTTCGCGGCATCATCATGGCCTTGATGGTCATTCCCATTATTGCGCCGCCGTTCATCGGCGCCTACGCCTGGGTCATCCTGCTGGGCCGCAACGGCATCATCACGCATTTCCTGAATACCTGGCTGGGCATTGAGTTGCCTTCGGTTTACGGCCTGTTCGGCATCGTGCTGGCCTTGTCGCTGCATTATTTCCCCTATGTCTTCTTGTTTGTTCAGGGCGCCTTGATGGCGTCGGACCCCTACATTGAAGAGAGTGCCCGGATCATCGGCGCCAGCCGCTGGCGCATCCTCCGCACCATCACCTTTCCGCTTCTGGTGCCGACCATTGGCGCCGCGGCGCTGATTGTCCTGGTCAAGGCGTTGGGGAACTTTGG
>Ga0114932_10006050_pt1 | contig 10473 bp, 13 predicted proteins | sample 2SBtaG_2_FD_87286 | JGI IMG/M metagenome (GOLD analysis project Ga0114932, IMG submission 87286) | Deep subsurface microbial communities from Kolumbo volcano to uncover new lineages of life (NeLLi) - 2SBTROV12_ACTIVE470 metaG | ecosystem: Environmental > Aquatic > Marine > Volcanic ... | reverse complement strand
TAATGAGGTTTTTGAGATTAAAATAGCAGATAAGTTCATGCTTGGTTATCTTTATGGCGTTGATGGATATCAAAAGCCACAACCACCATGGATAGATGATTATTGTTTATTTGACCATGGAATTAAAGTTCTTGGGTGTTATTGAGGAAAGACTTATATAATATTTATACGGTGAGATTACATGGCACGAAGAAAAATTGGTAACTCACATACAACAATATGTGTAACATGGGAAGACAAAGAACTTTTTAGAAGATTTGCCAAGTTTGTAAAACAAACCAAAACAGGTAATTTATTTGAAAGTGATTCTGTTGTTTTTCATAAAATGTTAGAATCTTATAGAATACAAAACCAACCTGATGAGGTATCTAATTCAACTTACCCTTCTAAGACATGACCAGCAAGATTATAATCTCTTGATATCCATTTGAGGATATAATTATCCCTCATTTTTATTGAACATTTTTCATAAAGTGGTTTTAATGTTTCTGTTGTTATACGCCATTTACCATTTATTTGATTAACTACTAGTCTTGAATCTGAATAGATTTCAACATAATCATTTTTATGTCTATTATTACAATATTCTAATGCGTAAAGTAGTGCCAAATATTCTAATTCATTGTTAGTTGGTTTACCACCCCTTGTTTTAATTATAATTTTATTTTCATTTTTATCTACTAGACATATCCTAGAACCTCTTGTTCCACCATCAATGTAGATTTTTATCATCTGTTTCTTTATCTTTATCTTCCCAATAAGCTTTTCTACAATTTGCAGAGCAATACACACGTTGTCTTCCTTTATATCTCCAAGGAAGTGTAGTGCCACATTCTATACAATAATGTGTATCATCTTTTCTCATATAGAATAGTATATAAAGGTATTATTTAAAGGTTTAATTGTACTTTTAATAATTCTAAGGAATTACCTATGGCAATAGATTTATTTTTACTCTTTTTACTTGCCCATTCTTCTCTTATTTTTTTCTTTTCGGCTGCACTAGCTCGCATATATTTTTTTGTTTTTGTTGGCGAACCTCTAATAGATTGTGTATATTCTTTATCTGCTAACTGTTCTCTTAGTTTATCGGTTTTACTCATAGGTGCTTCTTTATCTTCTTTTGTTCCTTTAGGTTTTGTTTTCTTTCCAGCACCTTCAGTATTCCATTGTTGTGTTCTTCTTGGTGGTAATGGTTTTCTTATTTTCTCACCTTTTTCATCTACTTCTTGTGATTCATATGTTCGAGGTTTACCTTCTGAATCTAATTGTGGAACTTCTTTATATTCCATTTTTGAACCTTTTGGTACTTTTCTTTCATCCATTTCATTGTAATTTTTCTTATCTTTCTCTGATTCTTGACCTTTACCTTGTGTTGCTTCATGTACTTCTTGAGCTGTTATACCTGTCTTTTCATCTCTTCCAGCTAAATGTCGTCTTTTAAATGCACCTGCTCCTTGTGTTGCACCTTCATGTTCTTCTCTTAATAGACTTTCTGGAACTTTTGTCATTTCTTTTATAGGTTTACCATCTTTATCTTTCTTACCTGTATCTCTCATAAATTCTTTTGGTGGTTCTGCATATTTTACTCCACCTGATCCTCCTCCACCTGATCCTTTTGGTTTCTTATCTCCTATTCCTTTTTCTTCTTTATCTTCTCCACCTGAACCATATCCAACACTAGCACCACTTGTGTCATCAGTAGAGTCATCACCAGTTGAAGCATAATTGGAAACATTTGTATGTTCACCTTCTTCTACACCTTGAGCTGGTTTATAATCACCACTATGAGCACCAACATCACCTGTTTGTTTTTGACCTCTGGAAAGTGCTTGACCACTATCTTGAGTAGTTTTTTTATCACCTTTTTTACCAGTTGTGTGTTTAGGTAATGGTTTGCCTTGATGATCTACATTTTCTCTTAATGTTGATGAACCTAAATGTTCTGCTACATTACCACCAATAGATCGACTAGTTCCATAGCCTTTATCACCTTCTTTTCTTTCTCCACGTTTTCTTGCTCCAGCAGTATTGCCTGTTTTTCTATTTGGTTTATCGAAACTATATTTAGTTCCATGTTGAGTTGGTCTTTGTAATTCTATTCTCTCATCTTTATCTTCAGCTTGATCTGCTTCATCTTCGGCAGTTGTACTTGTTAATTGTGGGTATCTTTTATGATGTGTTATGTTTCCTTTTTCATCTTCTTTTCTTTCAGTATAAGGTTCTGTCATTGTTGATCTTACATCTCGTTCAAATTCTTTACCTGCTGGTGGGTTTTCTCTTCTACCTCTTTCTTTACCACCTGCTGAAGCATGAGTTCTTGAAACTGATGGTTCGTCTTTTACACTAGGATCTTTACTTCTTGCTGGTCTTTCTGTCATACCACCACTTGTACTTGTTTGCCTTCTCATTCTTTTTCGATTTGCTTGTATTAATTCTTCTTGTTTTTTCTCATTAATCTTACCGTCTTTACCTTTTGCTTCATCATCTTCTTGTGTATTAGGATTTTGTGCTTGTAAATTAGCTGGCTTGAAAGCTTCTGTCGTTGGCTTACCTCTTTTTCTACTTGCTTGTTCTTTAACTCTTTTTTCTGATTCTTCTTTAGTCCATTTTTTATACTCAGGTTTTTCTCTTGATCTTTCTTGCTCTTTAATTCTTTTAGCACTCCTTTCTTCTCTTGATCGTTTAAACTGTGTTTTTAAATCTGCTAATTTTTTATCAGCTTCTTTTCGAGATATTGGTTTTTTATTTGGTTTTTCTTTACCTTTTTTATCAGCTTCTTTCTTATCGGCTACTTTTTGATCTGATTCTGATTGTGCTGTACCACCAACAGGTTGTCCAACTCTACTTTCTGCTAATCTTCTTCGTAATAGTGCTGCACTACGTTTTGGATCATATTTTGGATTTGTTTTCTTATCTCCTCGTTGTAGTTCTTGTCTATGTGCTTCTTGTTTAGGTGTTTCAATACTTGTTTCTTGGCTTGGTCGTGATTGAAATGGTTTTTTTGTTCTTGGTAAGTTTAATACTTTAGCACCCTTTTTTGGTTTTTCAGGTATAGGTGATGGTGATGGTTTAAATGGTGCTTTACTTGGATGTTGTGGATTTGGTGTACCCACTTTTCTATCCATTGTATTTGTTTCTTCAGGTGTGTTTTGACTTACTGAAAATGAATTAATTTTTTCTTCTTTTTTTTCTTTTTCAACGTACTTGATACGCCAAGAAGCATTACTTGTATCAGGTATTCCTACGGTCATTCCTTATCCTTTTGTTGATCTCTATATCTTCCCTTATTATCTGAATATCTTGCATTGTAAACACCTGTTGTTTCTAGTGAGTTAACGCCACTGTTACCAGCACCGTCACCTTCTTTTTCTAAAGATGTTACGTTATAAAGTGGTTTACCATATGATTTGTATCGGAATTTATCTGCTGTTGATTGATTATGTCCACGATCATCTCGTTTTGGTCGTTGTGGTGGATGATGACGACTATCTGGTTTTCCTCTCAATCCACTTGGATCTTCTTCTCTTCTTTTTATATTAGCTTGAACACTATTTGTGTGATCTCTTTCTCTGTTTCTTAATGCAGAACTTCTTGGTTTTTTATTATCCATATGTTGTCTTATTTTGTTACCACTTTCAATAATTCTTTTATTTCCTTCTTCCATATAATTAGCTAGATCACTTAATTTAGAACTCACATTGTTTGGTTTACTTGTTGCTCTATTACCAAGACCTCGTTGTAAAGTTGATTCTGGTTCTTCAACAGTTGTGTTTTTTGGTTTTTCACCCAAATCACCACCAGTGAATTTATTTAACCATGATTCCCATAGTGCTTTATCTACTGGATCTCTACCTTCTTTCCCATCACTATCTACATAATCATTCGATACTTCTTTTCTTTTTTTATATCTACCAAGTAATTCTTTTCTACCTTTTATGCCGTCAGGTGTACTATAATCTGTTTTATTTACAAAATTTTTCTGTTTGTCAGATTCGCCACCTGTTGGTCGCCAATCTTCCTTCATTCCGTCAAATTGATCTTTTTTTTTATGATCTTTTTCCATACCGTTGTTTTTATCTACGGTTGGTTTATCATTATCATGTTTAAATTCTTCTTTAGTTTGTTTATCTCTGTCATCTGTTTCACCTTTATAATCCTCAGGTGTTTTTACATCTGTAGCTGTTGATATGCCAGCTCTATTTCCACCAAGTTGACCATGTGTTGATTCTTCAATATTTGTTTTTTGAAGAACATCTTTCAATTCTTGTGGTAATTGCTCCCAAGTTTTTGCTAAAAATCTTGGACTGTATGCGTGTGCTTTATTTAATTCAATAGTTCTTTCTTCCAAAGTCATACCATTCCATGTTTTATTGGTTAGTATGTCTTTTATGAAAAAAGTATCATTTATATGAATTTCATCAATATTTCCATTTCCTTTCAAAATGGACACATATGCGTTGTTCATTTTAACAACTACACCACGATCTTCTTTACCGTTCACATAATAGTGAATATTGTCACCAATTCTAGTGTTAGTAATCTTGTTTAAGTCGTTCATACCTATTCAGTTTTACCATTTCTTTCTATATAAGGTTTATTACCTTCGTCTTTTTCTTCCTCTTTCTCTTCCATTGAAAAATCATCTTGAGATGTTTGTAATACTCTAGGATCTTCCATACCTGTTTCATGAGGATTTCCGTATTTAGCATCGCCTTGACCTTGATCTTTTTCTAACCATGATTTCCAAGCTGGTTTAACTAGATGTTTTGGTGTTGGTGGTCTTACTTTACCTTCTGTTATAGCTCTTTTTTCGTTTAATTTGGTTGCATTAATTTTATCTTCCTTTGTTTCTTCATACTTCATTAACCACTCTTCCCATGCCTTTATAATCTTACCTTTTTTATCTCTTGGTTTCCTATCAAACTGTCTTACCTGTCGTGCTAAATCTGATAATTCTGGGGTTTTTGACGATTCTGGGACATCTTCTTGTGGTGGTGGTGTTGGTTTGTCTTTCTTATTATTTTGTGCTTCTTGATCTCTTCTTACTTGTTCCATCATTCTTCTTGTACCTTCTAATGTAATTTTACCACTACCTCTTACTTTACCACTACCAGCATTAAATCGTTTATCTCCACCTGTTCTTCCTCCACCAATAGTTGCTGAACCTGAATTTGTAGTAATTTTTCTTTCTGTTTTTTTACCACCTGATTCTGGGATCTCTTTACCACCTAGACTACCTGAAGTTTCAGTATGTTTATACATAGGTAATTCTTGACGACCACCTTGACCTGTATGTACACCATCAGTTTCACCTAAAGGTGTACTACCTAAAACATCACCTTCTTGACCTGTTCTTGTTGAAAATAAATGTGGTTCACTTGGTTTATTTTTTTCACCAGCACCACCTGTTTGATTTAAATGTCCTTTTTTCAACTTTCTAATTTTTTCACTTAATGCTCTTTGTTGTATTGGTTTGTCTATTTGTGTTTGATAATTATTCTCTTTACTTGGTGATTCAGGTCTTACTTTTTTTGGTACTTTATTTGCTTTATACATCGCCTGTGTTTCCCTTGACTCTAATTTAATTTTATCTTTTGCTTCATTTAATATTTTTGACTGTTCTTTTGCTCGTTCTTTATGTTCTTTTAATTGTTTTTCATTTTTTAATTCACTTGGATAAACATCTGGGGTTGTGACAAGATTTCTAATTCTTCTTTTCACACCGTCTAATTTTTTTTCAATTTCTTCCAATTCACCATCAGTTAATTCTTCTAAATCTTCTTCTTGATCCATAGCTTGTTCTTTATCCTCTGATTTTACTTTAGTCCATGTAAGACCACCACCACTTTCTCGTTTATCTCTTGAAGGATCTCTTGGTTTTCTGCCACCACTACTACCTGCTGGAGGTGTTGGACTGCCTGATATGACTGTTTGCTGTCGAATCATTTCTTTCCCTTCATTTGTTAATTTTCTTAATTTTTGTGCCAAAGGTGTCATTTTTTTCTCTTGTGTAGGTTTATCTGACTCTTTTGTTCTTGGTACTTTAAAATATCTTTTACCACCTCTTGTTGATTTTATATCGGATCTTTCAGCACGTTGAAACTTTATATCTCTTAATGCTTGTTTCTTATCATCTTCTAACTCATACTGTCTTCTAGTTTTAAATGCCATGAATTAACAACCTCATTATATTATATAAAGATTTTAGCCGAATATGGCTTTTCGTAATCCTTCAGTCATGTCCATAACGTGCCAACCACCACCAGCATTGATAGCTTTACAAGCCAATACTAAACTATCTGGATAGTCGTCATGTTCGTCAGAACGAATTTTCATTATGCCTGTTTCTGTGTATTCTCTTCTTAAGTATGATAATTGATATACTAATTTATTAATATCCTTAAGTTTTATACGGTGATTTTCAAATAATAGTCTTAAATTCTTATACATTTCTGCCTTCTCTTGAACTGAAAATATGACACCTCTCATAGGTAAACCATTTGAACGACCTAGATCAACCAATCCACCACCCAAACCTGTTTCATCTACAAACACAGTTTCTATTCTATATTGTGTTACCATATCACCTATTCTACCAGCTACATCAACTACATTTGACTGTGATTCTGCTTCAGCACTTTCTACAAACACATTGTCTTCTTCATCTACTCCTATTAGTGTATATACCGTTTCATCCATACCTGTTCTTGCAATATCTACACCCATGTAGTATCTTAATCTTCCTTTTGGGACTTTATCAGAAATTGCTTCCATGATTAGTGAATTTGGTATCAATGCGTTACCTATATCTAGGAATTCACCTTCAACTTCTTGAACATACTCTTCTTTAGTTAATCTTTTAATTTCTTCGATAAATGTAGGATCTTCTTGAATTAGTGGGTTTTCAAGTGACTTTACATGAAATTCTGTCCACATACCGTCAGGGTTTTTTGGTTTAGAATTCATACACGCTTCATAGAAATAACCTGACTTTGAGAACGGTGTTGATGTTAACCATACTTTAGCTTGTGTAGCCATACCTGAAGGTAAGAAAGCTCTTAAAATTGATGTTTTAATGAAAGAACATTCGTCAGCTATAATTACGTGTGGTGAATAACCTCTCAACGTTGTACCTGTTTCACCTGTTGCCCTAGTGATTATTTTACTCATACCTGTATTATCAAGATATTTAACCCACATTTCTGATTGCGTGTTTCTCACAATATACCCTTTTAAGAATTCATTATTGACAACCAAACTTCTGATTCTATCAAACATAATTGTTGCCTGATTTTGTGTAGGTGCTGCAATTACTATTGTACATTCATCTTTTACTGTTTTTAGCATGAGTGGAGCAAAAAATGCAAAATGAACAGCTTTTACGGCTGTACTCATGGTTTTACCTACCTGACGACCACTTCTATACACTATAAAACGATCTTTACAGTCAACGTATTTTTTATTATAATCAAAAACTTCATGACCTAGAAACACTTCACTGAATTTACTTGGTGAAGAAGCACAATCTGAGATAGATTGCATAAATTCTTGTCGTTCTTGTAATTCTTCTGTTGTAGGTCTAGCCATCTTCAACCCATACCCATTTTCCTTTATTATTCATTTTAATTGGCTTTTTTGGTTTTTTCTTATTTTTTATTTGGTTTAAAAACATTAATTGATTAGCCAACATATACGTTAGTTTTGTTTTTTCTGAACCTGTTGCAGTTTTTAATTTTTCTTCTATCTGTCTTACCAATTCTTCTTGATATTCTTCAGGTGGAAGAACAAATTTTTCTTTCTTAAACCAGTCAAAAATACCCATTTTAACCACTCTTTTGGGATTTTATTTGCCTAAATATGTTAGATATATCCCCCTCTTTATTGAACTCTTTTTGCTCGGTTACAGTTATTTTGCTATTCAAATCATTAATAGATTTAACAATTTCTAGTAAAGTTTTAATCTCAGATTTAGTATTTCTATCAGGTATATTACCATCCATTTTTGCCTGAGTTAATGCCATTAAAACATTCTCAAAAGATATTTTAGCCAACATATCAATCATGGCTTTCAAATCCTCTGGATTTCTTGTATCTAACTCATTTATGAATTTTAAAAAATCTTCTCTAATTGCACACACAGCTCCCTCTTCATATTTAGGGCATTTACCATTTCCACCAGCTTCTATTGACTTATAGACACACTGATCACATAACGCTGGTATATTTGCTGCCTTAAAATGCTTTGCAGAATTGAAAGGACTTATAGTTTTTCTTTTATCTTCAACTACTACATTTTTATTACCAACAGGCTTTATTTTGAATATTTCCTCGTCTTTATCCATTATATAACAGTTAATTTATTCGCTTTTAAAGTTTATTATTCACCGACAATTTTGTGACATAAACATTCACATTTTAGACTTAATCTAACTTTAGGACAATCTACATGATCATGTCTAACACATTCAGGTGAAACGTGTTTTATTCTGACCATTTTTCCCTATTATCTTCAAAACATAATGAAGCATAAGGGCAAAACCCATCACAAAGATAGTTTTTTGTTCTTTCAGGTAAAATCTCTTCAGTTAGTGATTGTTTTATGATATTTGATTTTTCAATCATATCTGTTAGTGTTTCTTCTATTGGTCTTAATTTAAAAGAAATAATTGCTGGTTTATCTCTTTGATCTTTTTCTATTCTATTTGAAATATACACAACCGAACCAAACTCTGCATCTATATCATAGCATTTTTTTAATAATACTCTATATCTGTTTATTTGATCTCTATGTGATTCACTAACTTTGGCTGTTGCTCTACTAAAGTAATCTATTGAACCAGTTGTTTTTTTATCACAAATAACCCATTTTCCACCTATTTTTAATAGATCATCAATACTTCCGTATATTATATCCAACTGTCTTGGATCATCATCTGCTATTTTTAATGCTTCTTCTCTTGTTAAAGATTCATCTCTAACATAATCATATGCTAAGAATTTTTCATGATTATCACCTTTTGCTATTTCTGAATTACTATGAACAACTTGTCCAAAATATAAAGACTTCATATCTTCTGTTGTAGCCCCTTGTTTTGGTAAAACTTTATTATAAATAACATTACGCATACATGGTTTAATTATATCTGAAACGTGAATTTTTCCTAATCTTTCAGTTTTCATAGCTTCCATTTGAGCTCTTCTAAATTCAAAGTAGATCTCACTATTTATATCTTCAAGTTTCAACATGAATTACATCCACGCCTTGATTATATATATGTATCTAATAACTTCCTATGTTTGTACAATCGCAACCTTCTACATCACAAATTGTGTTTCCCTCATGATCTTTTTGAGAGTGACCACATTCTGCACAAGATCCACTTGCAACTATTTTTATATCTACCATTAGTATGATTCCTCAATTACAAAGTTAAAAGTTTTCGTTTGTTCTGAAATAGCTCCACTAGAGTCTTTTAATTCAACTTCACCAGCCCAATTTCCAGCATTTGCTATTACTGTATCTGATGATTGTAGTGTATAACTAATAAGTCCATTAGCTCTAGTGGTATAAACAATATTACCATTTATAAGAAGAGTTCCATCAGGTTTCCATACTTTCCATTTACCTGTTGCATATGTTACATTGTTTGTTAGATTTTTGGCTGTTCCACCGTCATCTGTAATAGTTAACTGTAATGTGATTAAACTGCCAGCTTTTACTCTAAATTCCGTTGATCTACCTACCATATTCATACTCATCTAATTTCCACCTTCAACACTTTCTTGGGTGTCACCACTACTTATAGATTGTGAAGAATCACCTGTTGATTCACTTTCACTACTAATACCTGTGCCTGTGGATTGTGAAGAATCTGTAACAGGTTGTGACTCAGAAGTCCAATATGTACTCTGTGTTTGACCTTGAGTTACTAATCCATATTGTAGTTTTACAAAGAATCCATGTGCTACACTAACACTTTCAGTGATGACTTTGAGAAGTGTTCTAATTCTCTGTCTAAATGTTTGAATGGATATTGATTCAGTTATCACATAGACCTTACCTATAGCCTTTAATTTAGTTTCAGCGTATTGGATTGTTTCATTAATCTTTGGAATTATGTGTTTAAAGTTCTTAATTGTTTCTGATACACTAATAGAGTTATTGATGATTCTAAATAGACCTCTCAATCTAATGATAGATTCACTTGCCTGAACTGTGTTGTTAATTACTCTGAATAAACCTCTAACAGCAATTCTTGATTCAGCGTATTCTATATTTTCATTTATTCTCTTTAAGATTTCTCTGATTCTAATTCTTGTTTCAGATATACTGACACTCTCATTAAGTATTCTCTTTAAGACTCTAATCTTTTCTCTAAATGTTTGAACTGATACAGATTCATTAACTATTCTACCCAATACTCTCAATCTTATGATAGATTCTGATACTGAAAGTGTATTGTTGATTAT
>Ga0114932_10006049_pt1 | contig 10473 bp, 8 predicted proteins | sample 2SBtaG_2_FD_87286 | JGI IMG/M metagenome (GOLD analysis project Ga0114932, IMG submission 87286) | Deep subsurface microbial communities from Kolumbo volcano to uncover new lineages of life (NeLLi) - 2SBTROV12_ACTIVE470 metaG | ecosystem: Environmental > Aquatic > Marine > Volcanic ... | reverse complement strand
GCAGGCCGCCGGGCAGCGCCGGCGCGTCGGCATAGTCGTCCAGCGGCACCCACCCGGTGCGGTCGCCGGCACCCACCACCGGCGCGCGCAGGTCGTCGGCCAAGGCCGCGCCCAGCGCCAGTTCAAAGCCTGGCGCCACACTCAACGCGTCGATCAGCTGTGCTGTGCTGCCGGTTTCGCGGGCCACCAGCCGTTCCAGCGCCGTGAACTCGGCCGACAGCGCCCCGACCTCGCCTTCGGTTTTCGAGCGTTCGGCCCGCGCCTCGGCCTCGCGCGACTGGGTGGCGTTGCGCCGCTGGTCGGCGGCTTCCAGCGCCGTCTCGGCCGCCTGCGCCGCCCGGCTGGCCGCGTCCAGAGCCGCCGCCCGCGTGCCGGCCCCGGCCTTGGCCGCTGTCTCGGCCGCGACCGAGCTTTCCACCTCGGCTCGCGCCCGCGCCGCCCGGCCCTCGGCCACCGACAGCGCGGCGGTCGCGTCCTGGACCAGCCGCGCGGCGGACTTGTGCTGCGCCACCAGCCGGGCCGCATCTTCGGTCAGCACGGAATGCGTGGCCTCGGCCTCTTTCAACGCCTCGGCGGCGGCGCGCGACGCGGCCGCGGCCTGGTCGACCTTGTCGCCATGGCCCACCTGAGCCGCGCGCAGCCGGTCTTCCTCGTCGGCCAGCCGGCCCAGCATTTCGCCGGCGTCATGGTTCAGCTGCGCCTCGCGCTCGGCATCGCGGTCAAGCTGGGCGATGCGCGCGCCAAGCGTCTCGATGGCGGTTTCGGCCTGCTCGGCGCGTTCGGCCAGTGTTCGCTGTTCGACCTGCAGGCGTTGCAGGACCGCGGCGGCAATGGCCTCTTCCTCGCGCAGCGGCGGCACCGCGGCCTCGGCGGCCTCGCGGTCGCGCGCGGCGCCGGTCACGCCACGTTCGGCCTGGCCGGCCTCGGTCAGGGCGGCCCGCAGCGCCGCCTGCGCCCGTTCGCGCCCGGCCTCGGCATTGCTCCAGCGGACAAACAGCAGCACGCCCTCGGCATGGCGCAAATCGGTGCCGATGGCGCGATAGCGTTCAGCTTGCCGCGCCTGTCGGGCAAGGTCGCGCAACTGCGCAGCCAATTGTTCGATCACGTCCTGCACCCGGGCAAGGTTGGTTTCGGCCCCCGTCAGCTTTAGCTCGGCCTCGTGCCGACGCTGGTAAAGCCCGCCAATACCGGCGGCGTCTTCCAGCACCCGGCGCCGCGACTTGGGGCGTGCGTTGATCAGCTCGGCAATCTGCCCCTGCCGCACCAGGGCCGGGCTGTGGGCGCCGGTCGCGGCATCGGCGAACAGCATCTGCACGTCGCGGGCGCGCACATCCTTGCCGTTCACCTTGTAGGCGCTGCCGATGTCGCGGGTGATGCGCCGCACGATCTCGAGCTGGTCGGCATCGTTGAATTCGGCCGGAGCCAGCCGTTCGCTGTTGTCGACGCCCAGCGACACCTCGGCAAAGTTGCGGGCCGCGCGGCTGGCGGCGCCGGCGAAGATCACGTCTTCCATGCCGCCGCCCCGCATCGCGGTGGGGCGGTTTTCACCCATCACCCAGCGCAGCGCCTCAAGCAGGTTCGACTTGCCGCAGCCATTGGGCCCGACCACGCCGGTCAGCCCGTCGTTGATGACCAGTTCGGTCGGGTCAACGAAGCTTTTGAAGCCGGTCAGTCTGAGACGGGTGAAATGCACGCTTTGCCGCCTGTCCATGCGCTGGAGTGGCAGCCAGTGTCCCGATACCGGCGGCGCCTGTCAAACGCCAAACGCATCATGTGCCGATTTTGGCCGAGTTATCCCCAATATATTGCGACGTGGGGCACTCTCGGGCCGCGCGGCTGCCAACAGCGCGCCTGCCCGGCCGCGCCGGGCGCGTGTCGCGAACGGGGCGCGGGCGGGCGCGAATCCCTATTGACCGTGGCCCGAGGCTGCGGGCACAAAGGGCGGGCATGGTGCCTCGGGTCAAGGCAAGAGCTTTGTGAGGCCAAATGGGAATCCGGAACAGATGACCCACGTCGGGGTCTGCCACCGGAGCCGCCCCCGCGACTGTCAGCGGCGAGCGACCCGTCAACTGCCACTGGGGCCAGCCCCGGGAAGGCGACGGACCGCAGCGACCCGCCAGCCAGGAAACCAGCCGTGCCGATGTGCAAACCAGCCCCGTCGGGTGTGACGGGAAAAGGAGAAGACCGATGACCACAGCCGTTCACACCGTTGCCAAGGCCGACAGCGGACTTGCGACCATTGCCGGAATCGCCCTTCTGGGCCTTGTGACCCTGTTCATCGCCGGGCACGCGCAATCGGCGGTTCTGCATGACGCGGCCCACGATATGCGTCACGCGACCGGCTTTCCCTGCCACTGAACCATGGCCAGGAAAATGCTTGCCAGCGCGGTGTTCGCTGGCTTTGCCGCGGGGCTGATCGCCGCCGCGCTGCAATTGGTGTTGGTGCAGCCGGTGCTGCTGCAGGCCGAACTGTATGAATCCGGGGAACTGACGCATTTCGGCGGTGTAATTGCCGACGCCGCCATCGCCGCGCACGATCATGCGACCCATGACCATGCAGCCGACAGCGCCGCAACCGGCGGCATCGATATTGCCCGCAACGGCCTGACGGTGCTGTTCTCGGCGCTGGTCTATGTCGGTTATGGCCTTGTGCTGGTCGCCGGTTTCGCGCTGGCAGAGCGGTTGGGACATGGCGTCACGGCGCGCACCGGGATCGTCTGGGGCATCGCCGGGTTTGTCGCCGCCCAGCTTGCCCCGGCGATCGGTCTGCCGCCCGAGTTGCCGGGTTCGGCCGCGTCCGAACTGGTGCCGCGCCAGATCTGGTGGTTCGCCACGGTGGCGGCAACGGCGGCGGGCCTTGGGCTGATTGCCTTCGGCAGCGGTTGGGCCCACTGGGGGCTGGCGGTGCTGTTGTTGCTGGCGCCGCATGTGATCGGCGCGCCGCAGCCCGTGGCGCTGGCCGGTGTCGCCCCGCCCGAGTTGGCCGGTGAATTCGCTGCCCGCGCCCTTGGCGTCGGCCTTGCGGGCTGGTCCGTGCTCGGGCTGGTTGCTGGCCATTTCTGGAGCTGCGAACCGGCCTGACCCACCCGGCGGCCGCCAATCCTGCGGCGTCCGCCACAGCCTTCAACGGTGCAACAATGCCGCCACAGCGACCCACCCGCAGTTCAGCCGTCGCCCGGTTCCGGCGCCGGAATGCGACCCACCAGACAGTGGCGCAGCCGCCCGGCGGGGCGGGCATCGGTAATCGTCGGCGCGGCGCGCAGGTAAAGCCGCAGCAGCGCGGCCAGATCATCGACATCGCGGCCCGGATCGACCCCCGCGAACAGATAGCTGTCGCGGCCTGCACCGCTGAGCGCCAGCGCTATCGGGCGGTCACAGACATTGAGGCAGGACGCCGTCTCGACCCGTATCTCCGGCACCAGCGCGGCAACGGCCGCGGCCAGCGCCTTGCCGGCGCCGTCAAGGCAGGTATCGCAAATCACCAACCGGTCGCTCAACCCACGTCCCCTCTTTCCACTTTGGCGCGCGCGGCCTAAGACTGCCGCGCCCCGGCCACAAGGACATTCGCCCATGCGCTCGAAGATCCCCGCGACCATCGTCACCGGTTTCCTTGGGGCCGGCAAGACCACACTGATCCGCAACATGCTGACCAACGCCGGCGGGCGCCGCATCGCGCTGATCATCAACGAATTCGGCGACCTTGGCGTTGACGGCGGCATTCTGGCCGGCTGCGGGATCGAGAATTGCAGCGAAGACGATATCGTCGAGCTGTCGAACGGCTGCATCTGCTGCACGGTGGCCGAAGATTTCGTGCCGACAATCGCGGCGCTGCTGGCCCGGCCCGACGCGCCCGATCACATTGTCATCGAAACCTCGGGCCTTGCCCTGCCCCAACCGCTGGTGCGCGCCTTCAACTGGCCCGAGATTGCCACCCGCGTAACCGTTGACGGGGTCGTCGCGCTGGTCGATGGCGCCGCGGTGGCCGAAGGGCGCTTTGCCCATGACGAGGCGCGCGTCGACGCCCAGCGCGCCGCCGACGACAGCCTTGACCATGAAACCCCGCTGTCCGAACTGTTCGACGACCAGCTTGCCTGCGCCGACCTGATCGTCGTCAACAAGGCCGACCTTCTGCCCGAGGGCGCCGCCGCGGCGCTGAAATCGCGCATCCGCGACGGCGCCCGCGACGGGGTGCAGGTGGTGACCGCCTCGCATGGCAACCTGCCGGTCGATGTGCTGCTGGGCCAGGGTTCGGCGGCCGAGGCCGACCTGAGCGCGCGCCACGCGGTGCATCACCACCACCATCACGACGACGAAGACGGCGACGAAGACGTTGACGAAGACGAAGACGATCACACCCACGAACATGGCCATGACGCGTTCGAAAGCTTCGTGGTCGACCTGCCGGAAATCGCCGATCCGGCCGGATATGCCGGTCAGGTGGCCGATGTCATCCGCGCCCACGACATTCTGCGGCTGAAAGGCTTTGCCGCCGTGTCGGGCAAGCCCATGCGCCTGACCATTCAGGCGGTGGGGCCGCGTATCGAAAGCTATTTCGACCGCCCGTTGCGGGCCGATGAAGACCGGGCAACCCGGCTGGTCGTGATCGGGCAGGCCGGGCTGGACCGCGCGGCAATTGCCGCCGCGCTGGCGCCGTGATCACCGTCGTTGTGGCCGACCCGCGCGCGCCCGCCTGCGCCGCTCTGCTGGCCGAGGCGCAGGCCGTGCAGGCCAGCACCTATCCGCCCGAGCATAACCATTCCCTGTCGGCGGACGAACTGGCCGCGCCCGGCGTGCACTTTTTCGCGGCCTATTTCCGCACCTCGATCGTCGGGGTCGGGGCCGTGATGCTGAAGGGCGACTATGGCGAGGTGAAGTCGATGTTCACCGCCACCGAGGCCCGGGGCGCCGGAATCGGCGTCGCCCTGCTGGAGCGGCTGGAACAGGTCGCGCGCGAGGCCGGCTGCGGCGCGCTGAGGCTGGAAACCGGCGACGAGCTTGCGGCCGCCGTCAGGCTTTACGGCCGCTTCGGCTTTGCCCGCTGCGGCGCCTTTGGCGCCTATGTCGATGACGGCTCGTCGGTGTTCATGGAAAAGCGGCTGGTCTGACATGCATCTTCTGGCCGCCACCCCGGGCGCCATCGGCGACGGCACCGACCCCGTCGACCCGGGGCAGACACCGGCCGATGTCGTCGTCATCTCGGCCGCCGATACCGAGCTTGCGGCGCTGTCCGCCGCCCGGGCCGAAATGGACGACCCGCCGGGGCTGCGCCTGACCAACCTGATGCACCTGCGCCACCCCATGTCGGTCGACATGCATCTGGACAACTGCGCCACCGGGGCGCGACTGGTGGTGGCACGGTTGCTGGGCGGCGCCGGCTACTGGCGCTATGGGTTCCAACAATATGCCGCCCGGCTGGCCGAGGCCGGTGTGCCCTTTGCCGCCCTGCCCGGCGACGACAAGCCCGACACGGAACTGCGCGCCCTGTCGACCGTGCCGGGTGCGGATTACGATGCGCTGTGGGCCTATCTGGTCGAAGGCGGCCCCGAGAATGCCACCAGCTTCCTGCGCTATACCGCCGCGATGCTGGACAACGGCGACCGCCCGGCCCCGGCCCGCCCGCTGTTGCGCGCCGGTGTCTATTGGCCCGGCGCCGGCGTGGCCGACCTTGACGCCGCCCGCGTGGCATGGACCGACGGCGCCCCGGTGGTGCCGCTGGTGTTCTACCGGGCGCTGGTGCAGGGCGCCGGCCTGCACCCGATCAACCGCCTGACCCGTGCCCTGATGCGCCGGGGGCTGAACCCGCTGCCGATCTTCGCGGCCTCGCTGAAAGACCCGCTGTCGGCGGCAACCATTCGCGAACTGTTCCGTGCCGCGCCGCCCAGCGTGATCCTCGACGCGACCAGCTTTGCCGTGGCCTCGCCCGGCGCCGACAATGGCAACGACCCGCTGCGCGCCCCCGAAGCCGGCGGCGCCCCGGTATTCCAGATGGTGCTGGCCGGTTCGTCCGAAGATCAATGGGACAGCGGCCTTGCCGGCCTGACCGCCCGCGACATCGCCATGAACGTCGCCCTGCCCGAGGTCGATGGCCGCATCCTGTCGCGCGCCGTCAGCTTCAAGGGCCAAGCCTTCTTCGACGAAGCCACCCAATGCCCCATTGCCGCCTATCGCGCCCGTGGCGACCGGGTCGAATTCGTGGCCGAACTTGCCGCCAACTGGGTGCGGCTGCGCACCACGCCGGCGGACAGGCGCAAGATCGCGCTGGTGCTGGCCAACTATCCCAACCGTGACGGACGGCTTGCCAACGGCGTCGGGCTGGACACGCCGGCATCGACCGTGGCCGCGCTGCAGGCGCTGTCAGCGGCCGGCTATGGCATCGACGGCGCGCCCGGCGACAGCGATGCCCTGATGCAGGCCATCCTTGCCGGCCCGACCAACTGGCTGACCGACCGTGCCAGCCGCGCGGGCGGCGAAACCCTGCCCGAAGACACCTATCGCGCCGCCTATGCCGACCTGCCGTGGGAGATGCGCCGCGATATCGAGGCCCGCTGGGGCCCCCCCCAGGACGACCCGTTCTTCGAGGCCGGCGCCGGCTTCAAGCTGTCGATCCTGCGCTTTGGCAACGCCGTCGTCGGGCTGCAACCTGCGCGCGGCTATAACATCGACCCGACCGATACCTATCACGCGCCCGACCTTGTGCCCCCGCACAATTACCTTGCCTTCTATGTCTGGCTGCGCCGGCACTGGGGGGCCAACGCCATTGTCCACATGGGCAAGCATGGCAATCTCGAATGGCTGCCCGGCAAGGCCGTGGCCCTGTCCGAGACCTGTTACCCCGAGGCCGTCTTCGGCCCCACGCCGCATGTCTATCCTTTCATCGTCAACGACCCGGGCGAAGGCACGCAGGCCAAACGCCGCGCGCAGGCAGTGATCGTCGACCACCTGACGCCGCCGCTGACCCGGGCCGAAAGCTATGGTCCCTTGCGCGATCTCGAAGCGCTGGTCGACGAGTTTTACGAGGCCGCGGGCCTCGACCCCCGCCGCATGGAGGTGCTGCGCAAGGAAATCCTCGGCCTTGCCCGGGCCACCGGGATCGCCGAAGACGCCCGGCTTGGCGGCGAGACCGAGGGCGACCTGCAAAAGCTCGATGCCTGGCTGTGCGAGCTGAAAGAGGCGCAAATCCGCGACGGCCTGCATGTGTTCGGCCAAAGCCCGCGCGGCGACCTGCTGCGCGATCTGGTGATCGCGCTGGCCCGCATCCCGCGTGGCGACGGCAAGGGGGGCAATGGCTCGATCCTGCGAGCGATGGCGGCGGACCTGGCGCTGCGGATCGACCCGCTCGACTGCGACCTTGGGGCGCCGGCCGCCGACAAGCCAGCGGCGCTGGCGGCGCTGTCCCCTGACAACTGGCGCAGCAATGGCGACACGGTCGAACGGCTGGAACTTATGGCGCAGGCGCTGTTGCGGAACGGGGGGCCGGGCGATGCGCGGCAAGCGCCCGTGCCCGTGCCCGGCCCGGCGACCCGCGCCGTTGTGGACAGCATCAAAACCCGGCTGGCCCCCGCCGTGACCGCATGTGGTCCGGCCGAAATGGCGGGGCTGGTTGCGGCGCTCGACGGGCGGGCCCTGGCGCCCGGCCCCTCGGGCGCACCGACGCGCGGGCGCCCCGACGTGCTGCCGACCGGGCGCAACTTCTACTCGGTCGACAGCCGTGCCGTGCCCACGCCCACCGCCTGGGCGCTGGGATGGAAATCGGCCAACCTGCTGATAGAAAAGCACCTTCAGGATCACGGCGACTGGCCGCGTGCCATGCTGATCACCGCATGGGGCACGTCGAACATGCGCACCGGCGGCGACGATCTGGCACAGGGGATGGCGCTGATGGGGGTCAAGCCCACCTGGGACGCCGCCAACCGCCGGGTGACCGGCTTCGAGATCCTGCCGGCAGGCGTGCTGGGCCGCCCCCGCGTCGATGTCACCTTTCGCGTTTCGGGCTTTTTCCGCGATGCCTTTCCCCAGCAGATGGCCCTGATCGACAGCGCCGCGCGCGCGGTGCAGGCGCTGACCGAGGGGCAGGCCGACAATCCCGCCGCCGCCGCCGCCCGGGCCGGTCAGGATGGCGCCCGCGTCTTCGGGTCCAAGCCCGGGGCCTATGGCGCCGGTCTGCAGGCGATGCTCGACGAACGCCTCTGGTCCGACAAGGCCGACCTTGGCCGCGCCTATGTCGAATGGGGCGGCTATGCCTATGGCGCCGGGCAGGAAGGCACGGCCGCCCATGCCGCGTTTGAACAGCGCCTTGGCACGGTCGAGGCCATCGTCCAGAATCAGGACAACCGCGAACACGACCTTCTGGACAGCGACGATTATTACCAGTTCGAAGGCGGCGCCGCCGCGGCGGTCAGCATGCTGCAGGGTCAGGACCGGCCGCTTTATCACAACGACCATTCCCGCCCCGAACGCCCGGTCATCCGGGCGCTGGACGACGAAATCGCGCGCGTGGTCCGGTCGCGCGTCGTCAACCCGAAATGGATCGCCGGGGTCATGCGCCACGGCTACAAGGGCGCCTTCGAAATGGCGGCGACGGTGGACTATCTGTTTGCCTTCGCCGCCACCACCGGCGCCGTGCGCGGCCATCACTTCGACCTTGTCGAGGCCGCTTTCCTGCAAGACGACGACGTGCGCGCCTTTATCGAGGCGCATAACCCCGACGCCTTGCGCGAAATGGCCCAACGCCTGGCCGAGGCCATCGACCGCGGGCTGTGGACCCCGCGCAGCAACTCGGCCCGCGCCCGGGTAGACAGCCTGTGCGGATCATAACGGCCGACGTCGCCAGCGACCGGCCGGCGGTCAGGGCGCTGCCAGAACAGCGCTTCACTGTTCGGCAAATACTTCGGGGGTGAATGCGCCCCCGGGCGCAGAGGGGGCAGAGCCCCCTCACCAGCGCGGCGTCGTCAGACGCCGCAATGGCCAGACGCGCTGCCCGCGCGGCGCAGATCGTTGTATAACGGCATGGCAATTCCGTCCGGGAAATGACCTTGTGCACATCACGACCAACCCGGACCAAAACCGCAAAAGGACGCCCGGATGACCGACGACACCGACCGCCACGCCCGCAAGATGGCCAAGAAAAAGGCCGCGCGCGACAAGATCATGGCCACCAAGACCGATCAGAAGGGCCTGATCATCATTCACACTGGCAAGGGCAAGGGCAAGTCGACCGCCGCGTTCGGCATGATCTTTCGCTGCATCGCCCACGACATGCCCTCGGCGGTGGTGCAGTTCATCAAGGGCGGCATGTCCACCGGGGAACGCGACCTGATCCTCGGGAAATTCGGCGACATCTGCCAGTTCCACACCATGGGCGAAGGCTTTACCTGGGAAACGCAGGACAAGAGCCGCGATACCGAGATGGCGCAGGCGGCCTGGGAAAAGGCGAAACAGCTGATCCGCGACCCCGCCAACCGCATGGTCCTGCTGGACGAAATCAACATCGCCATCCGCTATGACTATGTCGACGCGGCCGAGGTCGCGCGCTTTCTGTCCGAGGAAAAGCCGGCCATGACCCATGTCGTGCTGACCGGGCGCAACGCCAGCGAACAGATCATCGAGGTGGCCGACCTCGTGACCGAAATGGAGCTGGTCAAGCACCCGTTCCGGTCGGGCATCAAGGCCCAGATCGGCGTGGAATTCTGACGTCCGCGCCTGCGGCCCGCGGTCATTCTGGCAGGCGATTGGAAATTTCCAGCAGGTTGCCATCGGGATCGCGGATATAGACCGACAGGATCGGGCCGCCGGCACCGGTGCGCGCGACCGGGCCGGCCTCGACCGCGATGCCGTGGCGCGACAGGTGCGCGGTCCATTCGTGCAGCGGCAGATCGGACAGGAAACAAAGATCGGCGCTGCCCGCCGTTGCCCGGGCCGCGTGGGGCGCGAATTCGGCGCCCGCCTGATGCAGGTTGATCTTTTGCGCACCAAAGCGCAGCGCGTGCCGGGTGCCGGCGGCGGTAGGATAGGCGGTTGGCTCCATGCCCAGCACGTCGCGGTAAAAGGCCTGCGTGCGCGCAATGTCGGCCACGGTCAGAACCAGGTGGTCAAGAGATGTGATTGCCGGTCTCATGGCGCCATATTACAGCCTTTCGCGTCTGACACGCGTGGAAATCCGTGACTGCAGGCAATGTTTGGTGATTCAGATTGAACGCGAAATGCGATAGCTTGGCCGGCATGACCGCCGAAATCGCCACACCAAGGGAAGTGACCGACAGCCTCGACCCGGCGCGGGCAGCGGCGCTGCAGGCGGCGCTGGACCTGCCCGGCGCGCCCCTGACGGCAGGCGATGCAATGCCGCCCTTCTTCCACCAGCTGTATTTCTGGACCCCGCTTGCGCCGGGCGCGCTGGGCCGCGACGGGCACTCGGCGCGGGGCGGTCTGATCCCCGACCTGGGCCTGCCCCGGCGCATGTGGGCCGGCGGACGGCTG
>Ga0114932_10006048_pt1 | contig 10475 bp, 6 predicted proteins | sample 2SBtaG_2_FD_87286 | JGI IMG/M metagenome (GOLD analysis project Ga0114932, IMG submission 87286) | Deep subsurface microbial communities from Kolumbo volcano to uncover new lineages of life (NeLLi) - 2SBTROV12_ACTIVE470 metaG | ecosystem: Environmental > Aquatic > Marine > Volcanic ... | reverse complement strand
TGTTTAATAAGAAAAAGCTTATCTCACCAACGCGAGGAAAATACGCTCTCAGCAACAATCAGAACAATATAATAAAAGGTGTTTTAGAAATAACATCAACAGGAAGAGGGTATGTGGTAACTGACCAGCTAGAAGAAGATGTGGCCATAGAAAGAAAAAGACTAAACAAAGCGTTTAATGGAGACTTGGTTACAGTTTTAGCTAGACAAAATAAATATAAAGAAAAACCAGAGGGTGAGGTTCTTGAGATAGTTCAAAGAAAAAAAGAGAAGTTTATAGGGGTTTTTGAAAGGCACAAAGACTATGGTTTTGTTAATACAAGAAGCGCAAGAATGTACACAGATTTCTTTATCAACAAAGAAGACATGGGGGGCTATAAAACAGGAGAAACGGTCGTTGTTGAAATAAAAAAATGGGAGGAAAAAAAAGAATCACCAGAAGGAAAAATAATTAAAAGCCTAGGAGAGAAAAAAGAAGAGATAGAGGCATATTCAATTCTATATGAACACGGCCTTTCAGTTGAGTTTCCTGAAATAGTTGAGAAAGAAGCAGAACAGATAAGCGCGCAAAGCCATAAAAAGGAAGTTGAAAAAAGAAAAGACATGAGGGACGCCCTAACCTTTACTATTGATCCAGATGATGCTAAAGATTTTGATGATGCTATTTCTTTTGTTGAAATAAATAAAAATCTTTTCGAGATAGGGGTCCATATAGCAGACGTTTCACACTTTGTTAAAGAGGGAACGGAGCTTGATAAAGAAGCAAGAAGTAGGGCAACATCTGTTTATCTTGTAGACAGGGTAATACCAATGCTTCCCGAAACCCTTTCTAACAACCTTTGCTCATTAAGGCCAAACGAAGAAAAGCTCACCTTTTCGGCAATTTTTAAAATAAACAAAAACGGAGAAGTGAAAGAAGAGTGGTTTGGAAAAACAGTAATAAAGTCCAACGAAAGACTGTCATATCAAGAAGCAAAAATTTTAATAGACTCTAAAACTTCAGAAATACCAAAAGAATTTTCATTGAGCAATAAAAAAAGAAATGTTGAAAAGGGGGTAACAAAAGCTCTTCTTCAAACAAATGAAATAGCCACAAAAATTAGAAAAAAAAGAATAGGGCAGGGGGCTATTATTTTTGACAAAACAGAAATCAAGTTTGTTTTAGACAAAAACAAACAGCCTATAGATGTTGTCTTTAAGAAAACGGAAAACGCAAACAAACTTATAGAGGAGCTTATGCTTCTTGCCAACAAAAGAGTAGCAGAGAAGATTCAAAAGTTTCAAAAAAAACCAACATTTATATACAGGGTCCACGATAAGCCAGACCCAGAAAAACTAAAAGCCCTCAAAGTAATTGTGGAAAAGTTTGGATACTCTCTAGGTCTTTCGGAGGGGAATGTGGCAAAAGAGCTGAACGCCTTGCTTATAAGCATAAATGGAAAGAGGGAACAAAACCTAATACAAACATTAACGATTAGAAGCATGAGCAAGGCAGAATATACCACAAAAAACATAGGACACTATGGGCTTTCTTTTTCTCACTACTCCCACTTTACCTCTCCAATAAGGAGGTATCCAGATGTTCTGGTTCATAGGGTTTTGGAAGCAAGCCTCAATAAAACAAAAATAAAGGACGAACAAGAGCTTGAGGAGCTTGCAGAACACTCAACAGAAAAAGAGATCCATGCCACGAAAGCAGAAAGGGACTCTATAAAGCTAACGCAAGTTAAGTTCATGCAAGAAAAAATAGGAAAAAGGTACCAGGCGGTTGTTTCTGGAGTTATCCAGCGGGGAATTTTTGTAGAGGTTGTAGAGAACAAGTGTGAGGGCCTGGTAAAAGCAAAAGATCTGCCGGGGGACTTTTACACCTACGATATAAAAAACCACATGTTCCAAGGGGAAAGAACGGGAAAAAAATATCAGCTAGGCGATGAGGTTTTCGTCGTTCTTCAGGGTGCAGACATGATAAAAAAACAACTTGACTTTCAAGTTGTATCTTGAGGCATCGAGCGGATTCGAACCGCTGTAGGAGCTTTTGCAGAGCCCTGCCTAGCCACTCGGCCACAATGCCTTAATTAGCAAAAGTAAGATAAAAAATTAAACTTTATCTTTGTTTTTGTGAAGAAGAAAGGGTTAAATTTTTTAGAGCAAATAATTGATGGCGACATAAAGAAAGGTTATGAAAAAAAACACCTTCGCTTCAGGTTTCCCCCCGAACCAAACGGATATCTACACATTGGACACCTCAAAGCAATTTGTGTTAATTTTAATCTTGGAGAGAAATACAGCGCACCGGTTAATTTGCGCTTTGATGACACAAACCCAGAAAAAGAAGCAAAGGAGTATGTTGAGGCTATTAAAAAAGATATTGAGTGGTTGGGCTTCAAGTGGGACAAAGAGTGCTACGCCTCAGACTATTTTCAGCAACTGTATGATTGGGCCCACGTGTTAATTGAAAAGGATCTAGCATATGTTGATTCCCAAAGCTCAAAGGAGATTGCCTCTCAAAAAGGAACCCCAACTGAACCAGGAAAAAATAGCCCAAACAGAACAAGGCCAACAGAAGAGAGCAGGCTTCTTTTTGAAGAAATGCATTCTGGGAAAATGAAGCCGGGAGAACATGTTTTAAGAGCAAAGATTGACATGTCTTCGCCAAACATGTTGATGAGAGACCCCGTTATTTACAGGTCCATGAGCTCTCACCATCACAGGACAGGAGACACCTGGAAGATATACCCTCTCTACGACTGGACTCACGGAGAGTCAGACTACATAGAGCAGGTTTCTCACTCTCTTTGTACTCTGGAGTTTGAGCCACACCGAGAGCTTTATGATTGGTTTCTTGATGCTCTTGAGCCTTTAAGGGGCAGAAGGCCAAAGCAAAGAGAGTTCTCAAGGCTAAATCTAAGTTATACGATAACAAGTAAAAGGCTTTTGGCAGAACTAGTTTCATCAGGAGCAGTGCAGGGTTGGGATGACCCTCGCCTCCCCACAATATCTGGGCTGAGAAAAAGGGGGTATACACCAAAAGCGCTGAGACAGTTTGCCAACACTGTTGGAGTTTCTAAGCGAGAAAATGTTATAGATGTTTCTTTGTTAGAGTTTTGTATACGCGCTGATTTAAATGAGTCTGCACCAAGAGCAAGAGCTATTCTTTCCCCTTTAAAAGTTACAATTAAGAACTTCCCTGAAAACAAAACAGAAGAGCTAGACTTTGAAATAAATCCTCAAAAAAAAGAGCTTGGAAAAAGAAAAGTTTTTTTCGAACGAGAGCTTTATATAGAGCGAGAAGATTTTCAAGAAGATGATGATGAGAACTTTTACCGCCTTACAAAAGGCCAAGAGGTTAGGTTGAAAAACGCATATATAATAAAAGCAGAAGAGGTTATAAAAAACAAAGACAACGAGGTGGAAGAGGTTGTTTGTTCTTATGACCCAAAAAGCAAAAGTGGATCAGGGACCGAGGAGAGCTCAAGAAAAGTCAAAGCAACAATTCATTGGCTGGGAAGGGCAGAAGCAGTTACTGCAAAAGTAAACGTTTATGACAGACTCTTTAAGGTTTCAGAGCCAGGCAAGGAAAAAAGCATAACGGAAGACCTTAACGAAAATTCTTTAAAAACGCTTGATGCTTTTGTCGAGCCCTATCTTAAGGAAGCAGAGCCCGGCAGCTCATACCAATTCCAAAGGCTTGGTTATTTTATAAAAGAAAACGATACCAACCAGCTCGTGTTTAATAAAACAATTGGGTTGAGAGACTCTTGGAAAAAAGAAAATGGGTAGCCTATTCGTTACTCTGTTTCTTCATCGGTCTCCAAGTCATCGATTATCTCATCTACAATTGAGCTTCCCTTAACAGCGGGAGGTGCTGATTTAGATTCAGACTTGTTTTGCTCCTGCATCGCCTCTCCTATTTTGCTGCTAGCTGTAAACGCTGCAACCATATCGTTGAGCATTGTGCTTCCAGCTTGAGGTGAATTAGGAAGTAAAATAAGGTTAGAATTCGTCTCCTGTCCAATAGACTGAAGTGTATCATAGTGTTGTGTCACAACTATTAAAGCAGAGGCTTCTTGAGAATTAATTCCAACAGAGCCAAGCGTACCAACTGAGTCCTCAATTCCTTTTGCAATCTCCCTTCTTTGGTCTGCAATACCTTGTCCTTGAAGCCTTTTGCTTTCTGCTTCAGCTTTTGCTTTTTCTACAATTAAAATTCTAGCAGCATCTCCTTCATATTGAGCAGCTGTTTTTTCTCTGTCAGCAGCGTTAATTCTATTCATTGCTATTTTTACCTCCGCGTCAGGCTCAATATCCGTTACAAGGGCCTTAACAATGAAGTATCCATATTCTTGCATTGCCGCTCCAAGCGATTCTTTAACTGCAACCGCAATGTCGTCTTGTTTTGAAAACACATCATCTAGCTTCATTTTAGGAACCTGTGACCTAATAAGATCAAAAACATAAGAGGTGATTTGGTCTTGAGGAAAATCAAGCTTATAGAATGCGTCGAAAACTTTTTCTTCTACCACACGATATTGAACAGACACTTTAAGTTTTACAAAAACATCATCACTTGTTTTTGTTTCAACAACAACGTCTAGTTGTAATATTTTTAAACTTAGCCTGCCAGAGATTCTATCGACAAAAGGAATTTTAAATTGAATTCCAGGACCTCTAACGGAGCTAAACTTTCCAAAACGCTCTATAATTGCAGCAGATTGTTGCTTAACAATAAAGACTGTTGAAAAAAGAACTATAAAAAGAAAAATTATTAAAATTGGGGTTGTAAACATGCTCATGGTTTTAGTGTTTTAGTTAATTTATTAATTCGTTTAATTGTTTCCTCGGCTCCTATAATTTCAATCATTTTAAAAAGATCAGGACCTTTTAATGATCCAGCTAAAGCAAGCCTAAGAGTTTTCATTGTCTGCCCAAAACTAATTTTGTTTTCAGCAGAAGAGTTGAAAAGACCCTCTTTAATCACAGACCCTTCTTCCGATGAGCCTACATGTAATTTACAAAAATTTAAAATAATCAACGTCTCGGGCTGATTAAGTTTTTGTAAAACTTTTTGGTCATAATCAGAAGGTTCGTGCATAAAAACCCCTATTTCTTTTTGAATATCAGAAAGAAGGTTTAGCCTTTCTTTAATTAAAGCAATTATTTCTTCAAGCTTTTTTCCAAATCTTGAAAAAGCCTTTTTTGTCTGACCTTCACACAGGTCAATAATTTTTTTTGGAGAACAGTCTTGTATGTGCAGGTGGTTTATCCAGGTTGCCTTTTTAATATCGAAACGTGCGCCGGATTTTTGAATTCTATTACTATCAAAACCCGCAACCAATTCTTTAAGAGTATATTTTTCTTTGTCGCTTTCATTGCTCCACCCGAGAAGAGCGAGATAGTTTATTAACCCTTCTGGCAAAAACCCCTGTTCTTTAAACCCAAAAGAATCTTTCCACGCTATTGGAAAAACTGGAAAGCCCTGCTGTTCAGCATCTCTTTTTGACAGCTTACCCTGTCCTTCCGTTTTGAGAATTAATGGTAGGTGAAAAAACTTAGGAGGTGCCCAGCTAAAATATTTGTATAATAAAATGTGGAACGGAAGAGATGACAACCACTCCTCTCCCCTCACAACAGACGTTATTTTCATATCATTGTCATCAACAACATTAGCTAGATGGTAGGTAGGCATTTTATCTGATTTTAAAATTATTTTATCTTCTAACTCGTTTGAATTAAATGAGAGTTCCCCTCTTATTTCGTCTTTAACTTTAATTATCTCGTTACTTGGCACAACCATTCTTATTACAAACTCGCCCTTTGCAATTAAACTATCTGCCTCTTCTTTGCTTATTGTAAAAGTGTTTTTTAATCCAAAATTTTTATCATGCCTGTATTTAAAATCATTGCCGTGTTTTTCCTTAGCCTGTTTAAGCTCTTCCATGGTGTCAAAGCAATGATAAGCCTGTCCGCTTTCAACTAACAGATCGACATGCTTTAAGTAAAGCTCTTTTCTTTCACTTTGTTTATATGGCTTCTTATCTGGAGTAAGTCCTAGCCACTTTAGACTCTCTATGATATATTCTTCCGCTCCCTCAACTGTTCTGTCGGTATCAGTGTCTTCTATCCTAAGTATAAACTCGCCCCCATTTTTTTTAGCAATTAGATAATTGAAAAGAGCAGTTCTGACACCACCTATATGAAGCGGGCCGGTTGGGCTTGGCGCAAACCTTGCTCTTTCTTTCATAATTCAAATATAACACCATAATATTCCTAATTAAAATAATCCTTATGATTTGAGCTATATTTGTGAATAAATATGTCTAAAGTTGATTTCGTTTCGTGCCCTCCTTTTTCTTTTAAAAAAGAAAAAATTATACGTGTTCTTAAAAAATATGCAGAAGACGAGGGCTATTCTATAAAAAAAATCCAATACAATTTTCTCGAAAAACCAGCTATGCTAAAAATGAACAAAAGTTATTTGGGACATGATTCTCACACTGACATTATTACTTTTGATTATTCAGAGAACATGTCAATAAATGCAGAAGTTTACATCTCAATAGACATGATGAAAGAGAACGCTAAAAAATTTAATCAATCAGTTGAAAATGAGGGGGTTAGGCTAATATCTCATGCTCTTTTTCATTGTATGGGCCACTCTGATAAAAGCAAATTAGAAAAAGAAAAAATGAGAATAATGGAAGGAAAATTTATAAATGACGTTTCACGTGAAACAATAACAAATGTTTAGTTCTAAATACGACATAATCGTTGTTGGTGGTGGTCATGCTGGAGCTGAAGCAGCCGCAGCCGCAGCCAATATGGGCTCAAAAACACTTCTTGTTACAATGAACCTTCAAACAATAGGACAAATGTCTTGTAATCCTGCTATGGGAGGAATCGCTAAAGGACAGATTGTTCGCGAAGTTGATGCTTTGGGTGGATACAGTGGAATTGTATCAGATAAAACAGCCATTCAATTTAAAATGCTTAATAAATCCAAGGGTCCTGCCATGTGGAGCCCTAGAGTTCAATCTGACAGAGCAATGTTTTCTTCATTATGGAGAGAGATGCTTGAGAAGACACCCAACCTTGATTTTTATCAAGAGATGGTTACAGGATTAGTTGTAAAGAAGAACAAAGTTGCGGGTGTAATTACTAGTTTGGGAAATAAGATATTAGCCAGATCTGTGGTTTTAACTAATGGAACATTTTTAAACGGTTTAATTCATGTTGGAGAGAAGAACTTTGGTGGTGGAAGAGCAGGAGAAAAAGCCTCTGTTGGTCTAACTGCTAACCTAGAGTCCTTAGGTTTTGTTTCTGGTAGAATGAAAACAGGAACACCTCCACGTGTTGATGGGAGAACTCTAAATTACAAACTAATGGAAGAACAGCCCGGCGACACAAACCCTTCAAAATTTAGCTACTTGGAAAAGATAAAACCAATAAAAAAACAACTTAGCTGTCATATCACACATACAAATAAGACTGTACATGAGATAATGGAATCTTCCTTTGATAGGTCCCCAATGTTTAACGGAAAGATCGAAAGTACAGGTCCGCGATATTGTCCTTCTATTGAGGACAAAATCGATCGTTTCAAGGATAAAGACAGGCATCAAATTTTTGTTGAGCCAGAGGGTTGGAACACGGTTGAGGTTTACGTAAACGGCTTTTCCACCTCGATGCCAGAAGATGTTCAGTATAATGCAATAAAAGAAATAAAAGGTTTTGAAAAAGTAAAGTTTTTTAGGCCTGGATATGCAATTGAATACGATTACTTTCCTCCTACCCAGCTTTCTTTAAGCTTAGAAACAAAGTTAGTTGAAAATTTGTTTTTTGCGGGACAGATAAATGGAACTACAGGTTATGAGGAGGCGGCTGCCCAAGGGATAATAGCAGGAATAAACGCCTCTAGAAAAATTAACAAAAAGAGCCCCTTTCTTCTTAGCAGAAGCGAAGCTTACATTGGTGTTTTGATAGACGATCTTATTACAAAAGGAACAGAAGAACCATATAGAATGTTTACTTCTAGAGCAGAGTATAGAACACTTTTAAGACAAGACAATGCAGATATTAGGCTCACAAAAAAGGCTTATGAAATTGGTTTGGCCGGAGAAGAAAGGCTTAAGAGGGTTATCGAAAAGGAAGAGAAGTCGAACGCGTTTAAGTTTTTTTATTCCAAAACAAGCTTTGAACTGGATGAGATTAATCCAATCCTTGAGTCTAGTGGCTACAAAAGGGTTAGCCAAAAAGATAAACTAGCAAAAGTTTATTCTAGGCCAAACGTAAAAGGAAACCAAATGAAGTCTCTTAAGCAAGTCTCAGACTATTTAAAAAAGAACAAAATCGATGATGAGGTATTTGAACAAACAGAGATTCAGATCAAATATGAAGGCTACATTAAAAAAGAAAAAGAAAATGCTGATAAATTATTAAGGCTAGAAAGTATTAAAATTCCAAAACGCTTTAATTATAATGAGCTTGCGTCATTATCTTTTGAGGCAAAAGAAAAGCTTAATGAGGTTAGGCCCGCAACCCTATCACAAGCCTCAAGAATTAGTGGAATAAAACCAAGCGACATTAGCGTGCTGCTTGTTAAAATGGGAAGATAAATGTTTCACGTGGAACAACACTTTAAAAAAGACCAACTTGTTTATAAAGCAAAAGACTATATTAAAAGGGGCGAAGTATTTTTAATATACAAAGATAATTCATCAGGGATCTTGTGGACTGATTTTTCTCAAAACCTTTCACATAAAGAAAACTACAATTCTATTCAATATACCCCACACTCAAAAAAGACCAATTTATTTAAAAGGGTTTATAAAATTTCACAGAACCTTATGCTTTTATACAAGCGTATACTTTTAGGAAGAGAGATAATAGTTTCAGAAAGAGGATTAGATTTTGGATCAGGAGATGGAGCATTTTTTAGTTATATGTCCTCGAGCTCCTTTACAATAGATGCGTTAGATCCATTTTTTAAAGCCAAAAATATAAATGAAGAAAACTTTTACTCTGATTTAAGTGAAGTCCCTGATAATCAGTATGATATGATCTTTATGTGGCATTCTTTAGAGCATGTACAGTCGCTTGAGAACACGATAAACGGTGTTTATAAAAAAATTAAAGCCAACGGTTCGCTTATTGTGGCTGTTCCAAACCACAAATCTTTTGACTCAAGATATTATAAAAACGCCTGGGCAGCCCTAGATGTGCCAAGACATTTATGGCATTTTACAACAACATCTATAACCAATCTGATGCTTAAGCATAATTTTAAACTAAAAAGATCATTCCCCCTGCTTTTAGACGCATATTATATATCCTATCTGTCCGCAAAAAATAAAAAATCCTATTTCCCTATTTTTGAGGGAATAATAATAGGAACCTTATCAAACTTTATAGGCCTTTTGTCTGGACAGTTCTCATCCCAAACATATGTTTTTAAAAAAAAGAATTAGTCTTCTTTTACAGCAAGAAGCTTAGTAATGTTTAAGGAAAAAGTAGTAAAAACAATTTTAGCACTTACGTTTCTTGTAATGGAATATAAAGAATCTTCCAGAAGGTTAACAATGTCAATAATATTTTTACTATGAATAAAAGGAGAAAGTTTTTCTACTTCGAAATCAGAGTTGGAGATGAAAGTGGAAAGGTTAGATGCTCCATAACTAACTAGAAGAGATTCTCGTGTTAAATATAAACAGTAAGAAAAAAAACTCTTTTGTTCATCTCTCTTTAGTAAAGCCATTTTATCTGACCATGTCATTAAACCAATTACCGCCTCTTTATTTTTTTTGGCTTTAAATGCTAGCCTTAAACATTCTACAAAATCTCGCTCATGATCAAACGAGCTTAAATCTTCTTGAAGAAAACCTAAACATCTTCCCCAGCTACCCATTGAAGAGGAGGCTATCTTTTTTGCATCTAATTCTGGGTGCGAGCTTTTTATTTTTTCTTCTATTAGTTTTATTGGTATTGGAGAAAGAGAAGAAATCTGACATCTCGATTTAATCGTAGGGAGCACATCATTTATATTTTTAGAAATAAAAATAAAATAACAATCTGCAGGAGGCTCTTCAAACAGCTTTAACAAAAGGTTTGAAGCAGCAGGAGGCATTAGCTCTCCTAGCCAGAGAATAAAAACCTTGTTTTTTCGATAAGATTTTAATTTTGCAGATTTATGCATAGAGACAACCTGCGGCTTCCTAATTAGAGGGGTATTACCACTAGAGTTTGAAGCTGATTTCCATCCAAGGATATTAGGAAAAGACATGTTTTTAATATACGCTACCCATTCTTTGTTTAGTTCTGAAGCATTGTCTTTATCTGAAAACAAAGGAAACACAAAATGTAAATCAGGATGATTTAATAAGTCTCCTTGCTTATTTTGTTTATCAAAAATAAGCTGCTCAGAAATTGCAAGTGCAAAATGAAGACCACCATATTGGTCTTTGTCCACAATTATATTAGACT
>Ga0114932_10006045_pt1 | contig 10478 bp, 8 predicted proteins | sample 2SBtaG_2_FD_87286 | JGI IMG/M metagenome (GOLD analysis project Ga0114932, IMG submission 87286) | Deep subsurface microbial communities from Kolumbo volcano to uncover new lineages of life (NeLLi) - 2SBTROV12_ACTIVE470 metaG | ecosystem: Environmental > Aquatic > Marine > Volcanic ... | reverse complement strand
TGGCGACAACCGGTTGCGTTATCCGATGAAGCGCACGGGGCCGCGGGGGTCGGGCGAATTCGAGCGCATTTCCTGGGACGAGGCGCTCGACCTGATCCACGCCGGCATCTCCGGCGCCATCGACAAATACGGGCCGCAGTCCGTCCTGCCCTTTAACTATGCCGGTCCCCACGGGGACTTGGCGGCGGGCTCCATGGACCGGCGGTTCTTCCACAAGATGGGCGCGTCATTGGTCAACCGGGGGCCGCTCTGCGGCATCGTCCGGGGCTCAAGCTACGACAGTCTGTTCGGGGGCGCGCCGGGCATGGACCCGGAACAGGCGGCGCACGCCGACCTGATCGTCATCTGGGGCAACAACGTGACGGTGTCGAACCTGCACCTGGCCCGCGTGATCAAGGCGGCGCGGAAGAACGGCGCGAAGCTGGTGGTCATCGATCCCAGGCGCATCAAGATCGCCGAGCAGGCGGACCTGTTCCTGCAGATCGAGCCCGGCACGGACGTCATCTTCGGCATGGCGCTGGCGGCTGAGTTCGAACGGCGCGGCGGCTTTGATCAGGCTTTTATCGACGAATGGGTGGACGGCTTCGACGCCTATATGACGGAGGCGCGGAAATATACGCTGGATCAGGTGGCCGAGACCTGCAAGCTGCCGCTCGATCAGGTGGAGACCCTGATCGATTGGTATCTCGCGGCGGAGACGGTCTCCGTCTCTGTCGCCAACGGCATCGAGCGCGGGCGCTCCGGCGGCTCGGGCATCCGGTCCGCCATGGCCCTGCAGGCCTTGACCGGCAACCACGGGCGCCTGGGCGCGGGGGTGTTCGCCAAGCCGGGCTATGCGTTTCCGAAAACCACGGACAAGCTGCAGCGACCCGACCTGATCCCGGACGGCACGCGGACGGTCAATATCGTCGATGTGCCGGAACTGATCCTGGACGATGGTTTCGACCCGCCGATCCGGGCGGCCTTCATCTACAATCACAACCCGGTGTCGACGCACCCGGACCAGAACCGCATGCGCGAGGCGCTCTCGCACCCGGACCTGTTCGTCGCCGGGACCGATATTGCCATGACCGATTCCATGGCCTATTGCGACGTCGTCCTGCCGGCGGCCAGCCACTTTGAGATCGACGATCTCTACGGCGCCTACGGCACCATGTATCTGCAGCGGGGCGAGCCGGTGATCCCGAAAGTCGGCGAGGCCCAGCCCAACACGGAAATCTTCCGCCGGCTGGCGGCGCGGTTCGGCTATGACGAACCCCTGTTCAAGGACACGGACAAGGAACTCATGGATCAGGCCATGGACGCCACCGATCCCCGCATGCAGGGCCACCGGCCCAGCACCTTCCCGCTGGACAAGGCCATGAAGATCGGCGCCGGAGATGGTGAGCCGTTTATTCTCTGCAATAACCACAATCCGGGCACGGCGTCGGGCAAGATTGAACTTTTCAGCCAAAGCCTGGAAGACCGCTTCGGCTACGGCGTGCCGCGCTTCGAGCCGGTCGAGCGCGACCGGCCGTTTTCGATCATCTCGCCATCGTCATCGAAACGCACCAACGCCACCTTCGGCGGCTGTTCGGAATCTCAGGGCCTGGAGGTTTGTGAAATCCATCCTGACGACGCGCGGGCCAAGGGTATCACCGACGGCGACACCCTGCGCATCTGGAACGACCGGGGCGAGGTGCATCTGTCGGCCGTGGTCACCGATGCGGTGCGCCCCGGCATCCTCTACAGCCCCAAGGGCACCTGGACCGCCACCAGCCCCACGGGCCAGACGGTCAACGCCCTGATCCCGGCTGACATGCGGGCCGATATCGAACGCGGCGCGGTCTACAACGAAACCTTCGTCGATATCGATCACGTCGCCTGAAACCATCCGTACCTGGCAGTCGGATGGGCGCCGGCTTCTCTTGTAGGGAGGCCGGCGCAATGCGTTCTTAATTCCCTCACCCTCCCACGACCTTCGGTCGCGGGCCCCTCCCTCTCCCCATGGAGACCTCTGCAAATCGATCAAATCGATCAATCCGCGCCCTTTTTCTCCTTCCCCCTTGATGGGGGAAGGTCGGGATGGGGGTGGGAACCCGGAGGGGAAAAGATAGTTTTTCCGCGCCAGACGGCGCTTCTGCCCCCTCACCCCAACCCTCCCCCACCAGGGGGGAGGGAGTAGATAAGGACGCCAATGCCGACGTTTTTCGAGTTTTGCAGAGGTCTCCCATGGGGAGAGGGAATGCAACCCCTTCGTCTAGGGGAGAAGGTGGCGCGTAGCGCCGGATGAGGGGATGGCGAAAAATTCCCGCTACGTCCGCCAGCGCAGGAAATACCGCTCCGCCCGGCCGATCAGCCAGGCGACGCTGAGCCCCAGCATGGACAACATGGCGACGCCGGCGATCAACTGGTCTGTGGCCATCAGACTGCCGGCCAACAACACATAGGCGCCGATGCCAAACTCGGCGCCGATCATTTCGGCGGCGACCAGCAGGACGATGGCGATGGAGGCTGAAATGCGCGCGCCGGACAAGATGGCGGGCATGGCGCCCGGCAGGATGATCTTACGGACGATGGAGGACCAACTGAGTCCGAAGGACTGCCCCATACGGATCAGGCCCCGGTCGACGTTGTCGACGCCGCCGTAGACGGCGATGACGGTGGGGAAGAAGGTACCGAACAGAATGGTGGCGATTTTTGACCCCTCGCCGATACCGAACCAGATGATGAACAGCGGCAGCAAGGCAATCTTCGGGATCGGAAAGATCGCCGAGACCAGCGGCGACAAGCCAGCCCGGGCCAGGGAAAACAGGCCGATGGCGACGCCGACCAGCAATCCCAGTGCCGTACCGCAGGTCCAGCCGATGACCAGACGCTGCACGGAAACGCTGACGTGCTTCCAAAGGTTTCCCGACGACGCCAGCTCGACAAAGGCGGTGAAGGCCTCCGACGGGGCCGGCAAAACCAAGGCGCTGATCCAGCCCGACTGCGAGCCCCACTCCCAGATCGCGATCAGGGCAATGAAGGTCAGCGGGCCGACAAAGCGTTTCGGTGTTGGCGCGAAGCCGCCGCCGCGGAACGGCACCGGCGTGCCGTGCTTTTGAGACTCAAGCATCGGCCAACTCCTGGTCCGCCGCCTGGGCCTCTTCGCGCATGAGGTTCCACAGGTGCTGGCGCATGGCCTCCAGCTTCGGATGCGTGTCACTGCGGTCCTGCAAGGGAATGTCGATCTCGACGACCTCGCGCAGGCTGCCGGGGCGGCGCGAAAAGACCGCGACCCGGTGGCCCAGCCGCACGGCTTCGGCCAGATTGTGGGTCACGTAGCACGCCGTGAACGGCTCGCGGGTCCAGAGATCGACCAGGTCATCGATCAACAATTCGCTGGTCTGGCTGTCGAGCGCCGACAGGGGTTCATCCATCATCAGGACGGCCGGGTTGACGGCCAGGGCGCGGGCGATGGCGACCCGCTGTTTCATGCCGCCGGACAGCTGTTTCGGCAGCACGTCGTGAAAATCGGCAAGCTTGGTTCGCGCCAGGACGTCGGTGATAATCCGCGCGCGGTCCGCCGCCGCCATGTCGTGATCCTCAAGCACCAGAGAGACGTTGCCGGCCACCGTGCGCCAGGGCAGCAGGGCGAAGTCCTGGAAGATGTAGGTCAGTGGATTGAGGGAATCCGTCGGCGGCGCGCCGATTTGCAGCACCTGGCCTTCGCTGGGTTGCTCCAGGCCGCCGATCATCCGGAGCAGCGTCGACTTGCCGCAGCCAGACGGGCCGATGATGCAGACGATCTGGCCTTGCGGGATATCCAGCGAGATATCCTTCAAGACCTCCAGGTCGTCGTATCGGTGGGTGATCTGCCGCAGGCTCAGATCCATGCGGTTAAACCTCCGCCCCTACCACATATTCTCCCTCCCCCGCGAAGGTGGGGAGGGAGGAATTTGATCGTGGGGTTGGCAGATACCCATTATGGGTTTCGCGATATCTAAAACGTCTCGACGTAACTATTGTCCACCAACAGATCGATGGTGATGTCCTTCGACACCAGACCTTCCGACTGGAACCAGCGCAACTGATCATTGACGCTTTTCAGGTTCAGCCTGGCGCCGTTATTGATGCGCATGGCACCGTTACGAATAGACGGCGCGGCCTTGGCATAGGGCCGGCTGGCGTAGACATATTTGTGTATCAGCTTGACCATGTTCTCGGCGGCCGCCTCACCGGCGGTCTTGTCGACCAGGGCCGCATTAAAATCGGCAGCACCCTGGGAGAATGATTTCAAGAACCGTGACACCAGATCACGTTTCCCCGTGGCATTTTTCTCTGACGTGAACACCGTGGTCACTTGATAGTTCGGAATGTAATCGCCGACCCGGGCAATGATAGAAATGTTAGGATTCTTGGACAGTCCCTTGGCGATATGCGGAACAATGGACCAGGCATCAATACGGCTGGATTTCAGCGCGCCGATGATGGCACCGACCTTTTGCAGCGGTACAAACTTGATGTCTTTACTCGACAGGCCTTCCGCTTGCGCCATTTTCGATGCCATATAATGGAAGGACGAACCCGTTTGCGTGATGCCGAAGGAACGGCCCTTCAGCTTGGCGACGGAATCGACGCCAGCATCCGAAGCCTTCTTGGAGACCAACACGAATTGGCCATCGATGCCCTTTTCTTCCTGCAGGGCGCCGCCGACAACCCGGATGGCACCTTTTTGGGCCAGATTGATCAGGCCGCCGGAAATCGCGGTGACGCCGAAATCCACGTCGCCCGACGCAATGGCCACGGCCATGGGCTGGGCGGCCTGGAAAAACTTGAACTCGACGTCGAGGCCGTTGGCCTTGAAGTAGCCGCGCTCAAAGGCCACGAAACTGGCCGAATGCGAGGTAAACCGAAGCGCGCCGACGCGGATCTTGTCAGCGGCCAGCAGATCATTGCCAAGCGCCAGCAAAGCCAGGGCGCCGGCCATGGTGAACAGAAACGACCGCCGCGCGGTCCGCATGAGTTTCATTGGAAATCTCCTTAATTCCATCATCAGGTTCGCGATCCCCCGGCGCAGTGGAGCTGGCACGGTATGAGAGCGTAGCGGCAGTGAAACCGAAAAACCGGTGAATAGCAATCGTGCCCCGCCGCATGGCCTGGTGACGGTACCGAGGATGACCGATAAGGTATTGAAATACAACAAAATATATTCCAATCGATGACGCCAATTCCGGCTCTGTATTCCTGAATATCATGCATCTAGTCGAAATTATCGTTCGACCGAATACGGCATCCGCCGGAACATATAGGGGACCAACGAAATGCGTGCCTGCTGGCCGTCTCAACCACGGACAACGATGCAAACGCAGACGGATCGCCGGCACCTCAATGGGAGGAAAAAATGTCTTTGAAGAAACCTGTACTTCTCGCCGCGGCGGGCGCCCTGGCGCTTGGCTTATCGGCATTTTCGGCGACCAAGGCCGACGCCAAAGAAATCGTCATCCGCATCGGTTCGGGGCACCCGCCGACGGTGGTTTACGCCGGACTGATGAAGAATTTCTTCCAGCCGGAACTGAAAAAGGCCATCGAAGCCCGGACCAGCCACACGGTCAAATACATCGAAGGTTACTCAGGGTCCATCGTCAAGGTGTTCGACGTCTTTGAAGGCGTTCAGAACGGCGTCCTCGACATTGGCGGTTTCTGCTACTGCTTCGAAGCCTCCAAGTTGCCCATGCACGCCTTCCAGATCATGCTGCCCTTTGGCACCATGGATCCGGTGCAAAGCGTCGCCATTGCCAACAAGATTTACAAAAAGTTCCCGCGCCTAAAAACGCATTTCCAGAAGTACGGCCAGACCCTGCTCGCCATCATCGGTGACGGCGGCTACAACCTGGGCACCAACTTCCCCTGGAAAACCACCGCCGATCTCAAGGGTCACAAGATTCTCGGCGCCGGGCTCAACCTGAACTGGATGAAGCAGGCCAACATGGGCATCATTCCGGTGACCGACGGGCTGCCGGGCTGGTACCAGAAAATCAAGACCGGCGTCGCCGAAGGCGGCATCATGTTCCCCAGCGCCTGGGGCCCGGTGTTCAAACTGCATGAAGTGGGCAAGTACTACACCACCATCGGTTTCGGCTCCATTACCTGGCACGGCCTGACGGTCAACAACCGCTACTGGAAAACCCTGCCCGACGACGTCAAGCCGATCATCCAGGAGATTGCCGATCTGTATTCCGTGAAGACCGGCGAGTTCAACAAGATCGGGTACAAGAAGGACATGGATTGGCTGCGCAAGAACATTACGGTCAACGACCTGCCCGCCTCCGTGCGTCTTGATTGGGCGAAGAAACTGGCCCATTGGCCGCAAAAATACGCCGAAGAAATGGAGAAGAAAGGCTGGCCGGCGAAAGCCATCCTGAACGCCACCTTGGATGCCGCCGAAGAAGTTGGCTACACGTGGCCGGTGCGTTACGTCGTCAAATAAGCTTGGCGCCCGAACGACCTAGCCTATAAATTGATTGCCGGCCGAAGGGGCAGTTGCCCAACTTCGGCCGGCAATTCAATTTGCCCAGCCTTTCTTTTTTGACGATCCGCTATTTCTGATAAGCCGATGGAGAACAGCGTTGTCGCTCATCACCTTCAGTGACCGTTTGTCGAAATTCCTGATGATCGCCGCGGCCGCCTGGGCCTTCGGGCTGGCGTTCCTGGTGATGGGCAATATCGTCGGCCGTTACGTCTTCGACTATCCCATTTACGGCACCGCCGAAATTGTCGCCGCGTCCATCGTCATCGTCGTTTTCCTGCAGGCCGGCTACGCCATCCGCTCGCGCTCCATGCTGAAGGCGGACTTCCTGGTCGAGCATCTGCCGGACAAGGTTCAGCGGACTTTGCTGGCCTTCGGCTACCTGCTGGGCGCAGCCTTCTTCCTGATGATCATCACCGGCGGCTGGGAGGAAAGCATCGCGTCTTGGGTGGACGGCGAATACGAGGGCGAGGGCGCGCTCCGGGTGCCGTCGTGGCCGGCCCGTTGGACCGTCATGGTCGGCAGCGGCCTGGCCATGATGAACTATTTGGTGATGGCCTACATCGACGTGTTCAATCCGGAACTGCTGGATTCCAAAGTCCCGCCGGACGCCTCTTCTTAATCCAGATCAGCAAAAAGCGAGTATCATCAAAGTGTTTGAAGTTAATACCGCCGTCCTGCTGATCGTCTCTCTTGTTGGCCTGGTCGCCATCGGCGTACACATTGCCATCGCGTTGGGCATGACCAGCGCATTGGGCATCTGGCTGGTCACCGGCGCCGACTGGTATGCCTTCGGCACCGTGCAGACCATGCTCGCCGCCACCGCCTACGAAGCCATCCGCGCTTATGTGTTCGCCGTCATTCCCCTGTTCATGTTGATGGGCGAGTTTATTGGCAAATCCGGCACCGTCACCGATGTCTACCGGGGCATCAACCGCCTGTTGAAGAAAATCCCCGGCCGTCTGGCCATTGCCACGGTGATCGGCAACGCCTTGTTCTCTTTCGTCACCGGTGTGTCCATCGCCTCGGCGGCGGCCTTCTCGCGCATCGCGTACCCCGAAATGAAGCGCTTCGGCTATCACCGGGGCTTCGCGCTGGGCTCCATCGCCGGGTCCAGTTGCCTGGGCATGCTGATCCCGCCGTCGGTGCTGATGATCGTCTGGGGCATTCTGACGGAACAATCCATCGGCCAATTGTTCGCCGCCGGGGTCCTGCCGGGCCTTTTGTTGGCAACCATGTTTATCGTTTACGTCCTGGGCTTCGCCCTGTTGCGCCCTGACGCCGTGGGTATCGGCACGGACGCCGAGGCGCGGACCGCTGCCAGTGCCGAGGCGGAGGGCGATCAAGACGATGTCTCGACGGTGCAGTTCCTGATCAGCCTCGGGGGCATCATTCTGGTGGTTGTCGCCGTTCTCGGCGGCATCTGGTTCGGCATCTTCACGCCGACGGAAGGCGCCGGTGCCGGGGCCCTCATCGGCTTGACCCTGGGTATCATCAAGGGCATGCGGTTCAAGGATATCATCGATTCGATCCTCTCCGTCGGCCGCACCTCGGCGCCGATCCTGCTGCTTTTGGTGACCGCCGCCTTGTACTCACGGACCTTGGCCATGACCGGCATGGCCAATGCCATCGAAAGTCTGTTCATCGGGTCCGGCATGACGCCCTGGATGATCATTGCCGTGATGGTGCTGGTCTGGTTTGCGCTGGGTATGATCATCGACAGCATTTCCATCATGCTGTTGACGGCGGCCATCTTCGCGCCCATCGCCGTGAAGATCGGCTACGACCCCATCGCGTTTGCCATCATCGGCATCATCGCCATCGAGGCCGGCCTGCTGACGCCGCCCTTCGGGCTTTTGGTCTACACGGTCAAGTCATCGATCCAGGAGATCGATCCGGACATGAACGTGATGACCATCTTCAAAAGCTCGACGCCGTTCTGGGTGATCATGCTGATCGCCATGGTAATCATCGCCACCTTCCCGGAAATCGCCACCTATCTGCCCAGCATCTTGTTTGGTTAGCTATTTTCTTCGGAGCCATCTCATGAAAGCGACGATCGTGCAATTCGACACCCAAGGTCCGCCCGGCGTCATGAAGTTCGTCGACATCGACCTGCCCGGCCCCGGCCCCGGCGAGGTGACCATCGAACAGACCGTCATGGGCCTCAACTTCATCGACATCTATTTCCGGGGCGGGCAGTACCAGTTGTCCCTGCCCAGCGGCGTCGGCGCCGAGGCGGCGGGCAAGGTGATCGCCATCGGGGACGGCGTGACGGACTTCAACGTCGGCGACCGGGTGATCTACGGCGGCGGCCCGCCGGGCGCCTACGCGACGCACCGGAACTTTCCCGCCGGCCGGCTGATCCCCATCCCCGACGGCGTCGATGACGAGACTGCGGCGGCGGTCATCATCAAGGGCATCACGGCGGAATATCTGCTGCTGCGCTGCTATCCCGTGAAATCAGGCGAAAAAGTGTTGTTCCACGCGGCCGCCGGCGGCGTCGGCCTGATCGCCGGGCAATGGGGCAAGCATCTGGGCGCCGTGATGATCGGTGTCGCCGGCGGGCCGGAGAAATGCCAGTTGGCACGCGACAACGGCTATGCGCACTGCATCGACCGGAAGTCGGAGAACATCGTTGAACGGGTGAAGGAGATCACTGGCGCGGCCGGCGTCCCCGTGGTCTACGATTCGGTCGGCAAGGACTCCTTCGAAGATTCCCTCAACAGCCTGGCGCCCATGGGCATGTTCGTGTCCTTCGGCACCACCACCGGTGAGCCGCCGGCGGTGGCGCCCTCGACCCTGCAGAAGATGGGCTCGCTCTACATCACGCGCCCAACCCTGGTGAACTACATGGCGGCGCGCGACGATATGTTGAATTCGGCCAAGCAGGTTTTCGATCTGCTGCAACAAGGCGTGCTCAGCGTTACCATCGGCCAGCACTACAAATTCGACGACGTGGTGCGGGCGCACACGGACATGGAAGCCGGCGCCACCCAGGGCTCCAGCATTCTGACGTTTTAAGTTAGGAGATCATCATGGCGGCAAAAGTCGGCGTCATCGGCTTGGGCCAGATGGGCGGCGCCATCAGCGCCAATCTGGTCAAGAACGGGTTTGCGGTTTCGGGCTTCGATATCTCGGCGGCGGCCCGCGACAACCTGGCCTCCAACGGCGGCACGGCAATGGACTCCACCGGCGCCGTGGCGGCGGCCTCGGACGCCATGGTCCTGTCGCTGCCCAGCCCCGCCGCCCTGGATGCCGTCTCCGATGAGATCGTCGGCGCCGGCAGCGCCGGCCTGATCTGCGCCGAAATCAGCACCCTGACCATCGGCGACAAGCAACGCGCCCACGACCGCCTGGCGGAGGCCGGGATCACGTTGCTGGACGTGCCCATGAGCGGCACCGGCGTGCAGGCGCGGACCGGCGATCTGGTTTATTTTGCCAGCGGTGACGCGGCCGCCATCGAGACCGCCAAGCCCGTCTTGGAAGGGTGCTGCCGGGACGGCTACAACGTCGGCGCCTTTGGCGACGGATCAAAAATGAAGTTCGTCGCCAACCTTCTGGTCGCCATCCACAACGTCGCCGCCGGCGAGGCCCTGACGCTCGGCCGCAAGGCCGGCCTGGACCCGCAGCTGATGCTCGACGTGATTGGTGCCAGCGCCGCGACGTCGATGATGTTCAAGGTGCGCGGCCCGGTGATGGCCGGCGGCGATTATTCCGACGCCGGCATGTCCGTGCGCCTGTTCCAAAAAGACATGGGCATCATCGGCGATTTCGCCAGAGAACTGGGCGTCGGCGCGCCCATGTTCGACGCCAGTGCAAAGATTCACGACGCTGCCATGGAGCAGGGCCACGCCGAGGAGGACACGGCGTCGGTCTGCGCCGTGCTTGAGCGGATAGCGGGGCTTCGGGACTAAGAAATAGAGAAATCCCCTCATCCTAACCTTCTCCCCAAGGAGACCTCTGCAAATCGATCACATCCATCAAT
>Ga0114932_10006044_pt1 | contig 10480 bp, 5 predicted proteins | sample 2SBtaG_2_FD_87286 | JGI IMG/M metagenome (GOLD analysis project Ga0114932, IMG submission 87286) | Deep subsurface microbial communities from Kolumbo volcano to uncover new lineages of life (NeLLi) - 2SBTROV12_ACTIVE470 metaG | ecosystem: Environmental > Aquatic > Marine > Volcanic ... | reverse complement strand
GTTGCATAGAAGATTCCTAGAATAATAACGATAACCATTGATGAGATATTGAAAAATGTAGATGTTGAGAAAGAAACATCGCTTAGATTTGTCGCCCTCTCATTGTCTTTATAGCCTTGCAAGTAAGCAATGATATAAGCCATTAAACCTGAGCATATGAAAACAATTCCTGCTCGATCAATAAATGGAATGGAAGGGTAGAAATACCAAATAAAAAGTGACAAAACGAGTGACATAATTGCTGCAAATAAAACAGACATAGTGGTTGCCTTTCTTGAGAAAAGAGCCAATAAAAAGATAACAACAATCCCTGGTGTAAAAAACAAAGTAAACTCCTGAATAAACTGGAATGCCGAATCAAAGCTCTCTAGCAATGGTCTAGAAACAATAACCGCTATAATCAGTGCTGCGAGACTAGTCATTCTCCCTATATTTACCAGCGCATAATCATTTATGTCATCCTTTCGTTTGAAGCTTCTATAGATATCCATCGTAAAAATCGTACTGATGCTGTTAATCATTGAACTAAGTGATGAAACAATCGCTGCAATCAAGGCAGCTACAGTGAGTCCAAATAATCCAGCGGGCAATAATTCCATCATGGTTGGATAAACGGAAGCTGAATTATCTATATTGGGTCGAAGGAATGCTGCTGCTAGGCCAGGAAGAACAACAACTGCTGGCATCAATAGTTTTAGGAACGCGGCAAATATTATTCCTTTTTGAGCCTCATCTAAGCTCTTTGCAGCGAATGCTCTCTGAGTGATGTATTGATTAAAACCCCAATATCCAAAGTGAGCAATCCATAAACCACCAATCAGTACGGATAAGCCTGGAAGCTTGTCATAAAATGGATGCCCTTCTTCAAAAATCATATCAAATTTATCGGGTATCTCATTCCATAATGTTACAAATCCAGATATCACGCCTGTTCCACCTGAAATCTCATTGAGGGCAATATAACTAACTGCTAGACCTCCAAAAACTAATAAAACAACCTGAATGATGTCTGTGTAAGCAACTGCTTTAAGACCGCCATAGAGAGAGTAAGCAACCGATAAAAGAGCAAGGAATATCATTCCATGAAACATATCAATCTCGGCAAGTGCATTAAGTGCTGTAGCACCCAGATATAATATTGATGTTAAATTAACAAACACATAGACGGCTAACCAAAAAAGAGCGAGAACGACTTTTACTCTTGAGTCGAATCGTTTCTCTAAAAATTGAGGCATTGTATAAATCTTTTCTCTTAAAAAGATTGGTAAGAAATACTTAGCCATAACAATAAGTGCTATTGCTGCGGTCCACTCATAAGTTGCAATGGCAAGTCCAATGACATAACCATCTCCTGACATAGCGATAATTTGTTCAGCTGAAATATTAGCTGCAATCAATGAGGCGCCTATGGCCCACCACGGTAGAGACCTGCTTGCTAAGAAATAATCTTCAGCAGTCTTCTTATGATTGCTTTTTTCTCGAGAAACCCATGTAGCGATACAAATGATCCCGATACAGTATGCAACTACGATTGCGATATCTAATGTTGTAAATTTCATATATTTTCTCTATCCATATTAACTGCCTGGACAAATCATTATAGAGGTCCCGCCTGTTCCGCCAATCAGCTTTACTTCCCCTATTTCGAACTTCCAGCTACCTTTGGAACTTATTTGCAGTGGATCTGTTATTTCACTTAAGTTAAGGCCATCTTTGCTCATGCATGAAAGGTCAACTCCAATACCCAACCATTGGTTACGCTCCATCTTTTTATCGATAAGAAAGGATGAACCGCAGTCATCGCCACAAATTGATGAAACTACCAATGGGTTCATGTTGTCAGCTTCAAGAATCCTAATATCTATTGATAAAACACCTGATTGACTAGCCTCTTCAGACCAATCCATAAAATTAGTAGTTGAAAGCTCCCAAAAAGAGTTATTTTCACCAGAGAACATGATTTTATATGCATCCTCTTGGACAAATCGGTTAATCATTTCTACAGAGACAGATCCATCATTTAGCTCGCTAAACTTTGAGTTCATCCTTGAGCTCAGATTTTGATGACCAAAAGAGATCTCCAGTGGGTTTCGAGGCCATCCATTCAATATTGGAGCATTAAAATCACTGTCCTCAGAGATGGTAAATTCTTCATCAAGCTTTCCAATTAATTTCTGATCCTGATAACTCAAGCCATAACCAATTGGAAATAAGGGATCATAGGGTTTTTCATCAAAATTTAGAGTTGATTGATCGGGTCTTTTTGGCCAAGAGAATGACAACCTTCCGGTGAAGTCATATTTTTCATCGTTCATAAATATAAGATCTGTTATCCCATTACCTTCAGTCCCTGGCAGCCAAGCGGCTATGAATGCATCTGAAAAATTAATTTCTCTATTCATCCACATCGGTCTTCCAGAGAGAAAAATTGTGACCACTGGTATTTCATCACTCTTGAGCATTCTTAACCATTCCAAATGGTTCTCAGTTGAATTGAAGATTAAATTCTGAAGGGTACCCTGATACTCAGCATATGGATCCTCAGCCAGAACTAGGATTACAACATCGGGTTTGGAGTTTTCATACTCGATATCCTCTGCGAAGGTGATGACTGCATTTGAGTCATTCAACTCCTCTTTGATTGCATCTAATATTGTCGTTGCTCCAGGAAAGTCAGAGTTTTCATTTTCGTTGCCTTGCCAGGTCATTGACCATCCGCCGGTCATGTATTTGATTTCTTTTGCTGCTTTCCCTAAGACCAAAATATTTGATGAACGATCAATCGGAAGGACTGATTGATTGTTTTTTAAAAGAACCAGTGATTCTCTCACGGCTTGTCTCGAGATTGATCGATGCTCATTAGATCCCAATACCCCTTCTTTTGACGCATATCTTCGGCCACTTGGTTTCTTAACATCCAAAACCCCAGCCCTTGCCTTCACTCTGAGGATCCTTCGAGCAGCATCATTGACTCTATCTTCTGAAATCTCGCCAGATTTAACCTGATTCATTGTATTTGTATAGAGATCTTTCCATGCATCTGTAACCATAAACATATCGACACCGGCATTGATTGATTCTGCACAATTACTCACAGAGCAACCCGGTACCTCCATGTGTCCGTTATAATCGCCTACAACAAAACCGTCAAAGCCCATTTTATTTTTCAGTAATTCTGTTAGAAGGTATTTATGCCCGTGCATCTTTATTCCATTCCATGAATTAAATGAAGCCATAACGATCTGAGCATCATTTTTTATGGCTTCAACATATGCTATGCCATGAGTAGCAATGAGCTTTTCCTCATCCAAAATGGCATTTCCCTTATCAACTCCTCTAGAAGTTCCTCCGTCTCCAATAAAATGTTTCACCGTAGCAAGAATATGTTCTTCACTAAATAGGTTATTCTCATCGCCTTGGATACCTCTCATCATTGCGGTGCCCATCTCAGAAACCAATGCTGGATCTTCGGAAAATCCTTCATAAGTTCTACCCCATCGATCGTCCCTGGGAACAGATAATGCTGGAGCAAATGTGAGGTCTAATCCCGTCAAAAGAACTTGTTTGGCCGTAACCTTTCCTATTTGCTCGATTAGCTTGGGATTATGAGTAGCACCGAGACCAATATTATGAGGAAACAAGGTTGCACCTTTAAGATTATTGTGTCCATGGACTGCATCGGTTCCCCAAATGATAGGAATATTTAATTCATCATTTTTTGTGATTGAAGCACTGAAATATTCATCTGCAAGCCTTACCCAATCATTGATAGCATGGTCCTTCTTTTTATATGGAAAGCTGCCACCACCATTTAGAATGGCTCCAATCTTATAGCGACTGACTTCCTTGGGTGTAATGGAGCCAATTTCTACCATGAACATCTGCGCCACTTTTTCTTCAACTGTCATGGTATTGATCAAATCATCGACTCTTTTTTCTATGTCTTCAGCAGAAATAAGTGCTTCTGAATAGTTAATCAGACCAATCAGTAATATGGAAAAAAGGATTTTCATCAGTCAATACACATTAGATATTTGCATGAATACACCGGGAAAGGGGCTTCCCGGTGTATTGTATCAGCTAGAAATTACTTCTGAAGCCGAGTTTGAAAATTGGACCATGATCTTGCGATAAGAAAAGCATTTCCTTATGTCTCGCATATAATCTTGTTGGCTCATCAGTAATGTTCATTGCATCAAAGAATACTGTCGTACTTTCATTCATTCGATACTGGTAAGTAAAATCAACTTGATTTCTTTCTTCGACATACAAAGGTTGATCATAGTTACCAAAACCAGCGATGGTTTCTCCTCTTCTGTTCAGGGCGATTCTTGCCGTATGAACATCGTCCTCATAGAAGAAAGACAAGTTACCCGCATCGCCCAAACCGGGAAGGATAAATTGTTCGCCAATTGCATTTCGGTCAACCTTTACATCGCCGCCACTAATGAATGTAGCATTGAACTGCATTCCGTAAGGAGTGCCTTCAAAGAAATGCTGCAGGGCAAGCTCGTATCCATTTACATGCCCTTTTTCTTTGTTGTATGGTCCTGTGATGTTAAACAATGCCTGTGGATCTCCGGGTTGCCCATCAACATAACCGGGCTCACATCTCCACCATCCATCGTAATCACATTGACCATATGGGAAACCATTTGAAACATCCACGCCACGAGACATAGCTAGAGCAACCCAACCCATGTGCTGGAATTGATTCATCCAACCTTGTGCCCACAATGCTTGTTGCGATACACAATGATTTGAGCCCCATTCTCCAGGAAAGCCAGTATCAGGTCGGCCAGCTTCTACCCATTCGGTTACACACTGAATGGCATACTGACCATTGGCAGACTGTGTTGGATCGGTCAAACCAGCAATATTGCCTTGTGTTTGACGAGTTCCGATAAAGTCCTTAATTTCCTTTCTGAATATATTGACTGCAAAGTAACTGCCTTCGGCATAGTAATTTTCAAAACTAAAATCAATGTTTGTTGATAACAATGGATCTAGATCTGGATTGCCACCAAATGCAGTGGCTTGAAGAAAGCTAGTATTGCCAAATGTATAGAGTGATTTCAGGTCTTGAAGACTTGGTCTAGCCATCGATTTACCATATGAAAATCGTACAATTCGATTCTCATCCAAGCCCAAAGCCATTGAGATACTTGGTAAGATTACGTCGTGCTTCCCATTTCTTGGTATATCACCTGATTCTCCGGTAATAACCTGAAGACCGCTGATCATGTCCCATCTTAAAACCTCTGGTGATCCATAAATACTGGTCGATGTTGTTTCAACGTCCTCATAACGCATCCCTAGAATAATATTCAAAGGCATGGTTTTAATTTCACTCTCGATATTGAGTTGAATAAATGCAGTTTCCATGTTTTCAGTGACTGTTTCCCGGGTATCTACTCCTCCTGCATCAAATGTTCCTGCATTTGCTATAAAAGCGGCAACAGCTGCATCGGTATTAATTTCGAAGTAGTAATCCGTCCCAAAATTGGTACTAAATGAATCCATAAAACCCGTCATGGAGCGACGAGTAAATATAGAATCATCAAACCCTGCCGCAGTTGGATTAATCGCAGCATATGTATTCTCATTTCTCGTATCTGTGAATACGTTGTCTAAACTAGAAAAACCAAAATCAATTGACTTTATTTTTGAGAAATTAGGGTTAACCCATGAACCAGTGATTCTGAATTGTTCGATCTCATTTTCTTTTTCTGCATCTCTGAAAAGCAGGTTTGTTGCTAAATAGTTTGCCGCTGTAAACTCTGTATCATATGCAAAAGTTGAGATGCCGCCTAGCCCGCCATTGGTATGCGTAACTGTTCCTTGAATATCTGTAGTAAAACCCATCTCATTAGGCAATTCAGTTCCACTTCTTTCGGCTGAAGAATCATGATAATCAAACGCAAGCATGAGTGAATCATTGACCTCAAACTCAACATTGAGACCCACTGACATATTATCACCGTCTGTATCACCCCAAATTAGCTGATGATCATATGCCCTATTGGCAACCACTAGATCAGTGTAAACACCTCTTTCATTGATCGTTGCAGATTGAGTATCCCAACCGCCTAACCATGAACCAAACATCTGCCCAACAGATTTAAACTCAACACCAGAATAAGTCACATCCATTGTAGAGGTGACTCTATCGCTCAATTTGACTTGAAGTGTTGCCTGAGCATTCTTTCTGGTTCTGTCGTTGTTTTTGATTTGATATGCAGTTGGTTCCTGATAGAAGGTTAAGCCGTCTGCTCTCTGATTATTATTTGTAATACCAGGAAGATCCGGTGTGACCCTAAAGTAGCCTTCTGATTCAGCCATTAATTGAGGAATAAGCCAATTACTCTCTCGGGTTCCTTCTTCTCTATTTTCTCTTTCTTGGTATGAACCTGAAAAAGAAAAGCCCCAATTGTCTTTATTTGTCGCATACAGTGCAGACATTTCAAGAGGATTGCCTGAATCTACCGCAGTAGTGTCATTGACATAACCCACACTGATAGATCTTATTGTTCCGTTAACACTGAGAGGTTTGGTAGTAACCATATTTATGGTTGATCCGATTCCCCCGGATGGGAGCGCGTTATTGGTTGCTTTATAAACCTCGACAGCCGTAATACCGGGTGAAGCAATGTCTCCAAAGTTAAAAGAACGACCGCCTCCCCATTGGCCAGGAACGGTTGGCATTTGCCTTCCATTGAGCGTGACCAAGTTAAATTCTGGTCCAAATCCTCTTACTGCAACCCTTTCTCCTTCGACGTTGCTTCTGTCGATACCAATGCCAACAACTCTAGCAAGTGATTCTGCCAAATTACCATCAGGGAATTTTCCAAAGTCCTCAGCAGTAATTGCTTCCATGACACCGACATTGCTTCTTTTGATATCGATGGCATTCATAAGACTTGATTTGATGCCGGTAACAGTAACTTCTTCAAGATAGATTTCAGACTCTTCATTTGTCTCATCTTCTTGAGCATTTAAAACGCTCAAAGGCAATAAGCACAGAGTCATTAGGATTATTTTCTTCATTCCCCCCTCCTGGGTTAAAGAGACAAAACTGTCTAATTTTTTTTGAATTTCGAGATTTATATCATAAATTATACAAATATGACAGCGCTGTCATTATTTAAGTATTAAAAAACTTTTTCATAACTGAGAAATAGAATCTCTGATGATGAGTCGTGACTTTGGTTTTTGGTTTTCAAAGAAATCCAGGCCTTCGAGCTGGGCTATCAGCTTCTTTGCTGAAAGTTCACCCATTTTTTCAAGCGGTTGTCGGATAGTGCTAAGAGGTGGACTTAGCATTTGTGATACCGGTGTATCGTCGAATCCTGCAATGGAAAAATCTTTCGGGACTTCGTATCCGCTATCCATAATTACTTTCATGACACCACTGGCCATTTCATCATTTGCAGCAAATATTGCGCTAGGCTTCTTCCTCATTTTCATAATCTCTTTTCCACAGTTCATGCCAGACTCGAAAGAGTTGTAACCCTGAAATATCAGACTTTGATCCACTTTAATCTTTGAATTCTTAAGTGCATCGAGATACCCCTGAGTTCTCTTTTTAAGTGCCATATGGCCTGGGTGACCCTTTATAAGTGCAATCCTCTTGTGCCCATTTGAGATAATATGATCAACCATTTCTTTCGAGGATTCATAATCATTAGTGATAATAGAGTCTGATCTGATTTTTTCACTGCCAGGTGAAATCAGCGTATATGGCATTCTGGTTTTAGATACCATGCTCAATAACTCTTTAGAGTCTGACAAGGGCGGTGTCAGAATCATTCCTTTCATACGAGTTTTTTCAATTAAGTTCTGCATCACGGTTGTCAGATCTCTTTTTTCAAATTTGCATGGGTGAATGATGACCGCATACTCCATTTTATGGCAGTAATTCAAAACCCCGTCCATGATTTCACTGATATAGACTGGATTTGGGTTATCGTAGATAAGACCGATTATTCTTGTCCGCCCTCCTGCTAAACTTTGGGCGAAGACATTTGGCTTGTAATTCAAGACCTCGATTGCCTTTTTTACTTTTTTAGCTGTTGATTCTCTGACACCCTCTTCATTGTTGATGACACGAGAAACTGTCTTTGTTGACACTCCAGCCTTTTCAGCCACCTCTGAGATAGTAGTCTGTTTAACGATCAAAATTGAATCCCATTTATGATTTTGTTAGATAACCTAACACTAATCTAACCACGGTGGCAATCTCACATAATTATTAGGCACAGAGAATGATGATGGAGTTTGGTCTTACTCCATATTGTATCCTCTTTCCCCATGGCTCATTAAATCAAGGCCCTGAGATTCAGTTTCGTCATCAACTCTCAAACCAGTGATATGGGAGATTATTTTGAGGATGATCCAGGTAAGAACTGCAGTCCATACAAATATAAGCGCGATTCCTAACAGTTGAATCATCAGCTGATTAAGAGCCCCTGATTCTGAGATGCCGGATGCACCTGAACCAAGAAATCCATCTGGGTTTCCTACAATACTCAACATGATGATACCGAGCATACCACCCACTCCATGCACAGGAAATACATCTAAAGAATCATCAATCTTGAGTACGGATTTAATGAGTTGAGTAGCATAAAAACAAACTATCCCGGCAAGTAAACCAATCAGTAAAGCACCTTCTGGTCCAACGGTGCCGGCTGCGGGTGTAATGGTAGCAAGTCCAGCAACCATTCCTGTTGCAATTCCAACAACAGTCGGCTTTCCATGTTTTATCCATTCGACCGACATCCAAACAAGTGCAGCAACAGCTGCACTTATGTGTGTGACAAGCATTGCCATGGCAGCATCCCCGTTTGCAGCGACTGCACTTCCTGCATTAAACCCAAACCAACCAACCCAAAGCATAGCAGCACCAATGACGACCATTGTTCTGTTGTGAGGAGGCAGTGGTGTGTGAGGAAAGCCTTTTCTAGGACCAATCATAATCGCGGAGACAAGGGCTGCTACTCCACAGGTAACATGAACAACAAGACCGCCTGCAAAATCGATCACACCAATTGATCCAAGATACCCTCCTCCCCAAACCATGTGGCAGGCAGGAAGATAAACAAGCGTTACCCAAAATACGGTAAACAAACAAACCGCTGAAAATTTGATCCGCTCTACAAAAGCACCAATCACTAAGGCAGGAGTAATGATTGCAAATGTCATCTGAAACATGACAAAAAGTGTCTCTGGAATACTTCCCGATAGACTGTTTCTGCTTATTCCATTGAGAAAAACTGAACTGAAGTCACCGATGTAGAGTCCCGAGCCCTTAAAGGCAAGACTGTAACCATAGATGACCCAAATAACTGAAACAATACAGGCGATCACAAAGCATTGGATCAGGACTGATAGAATATTTTTTACTCGAACCAATCCGCCATAAAACAGTGCTAAACCTGGCAAAGTCATGAATAAAACCAGGGCTGTTGACGTTAAGATCCATGCCGTATCACCCGAATTAAGTTCATTTGCCAATGCATTTTTTGGGCTTAAAAATATGAATAAGGTTAACAATAGATTGAAAATATGTTTCTTATTTATTCTGCTCTCTTTGATCATCTTCATCTCATTAAATTAAAATAGTTAGATTGCATCATTACCGGTTTCGCCAGTCCTAATGCGGATTACTTCTTCAAGATCTGTTACAAATATTTTCCCGTCACCGATATTTCCCGTCGATGCATTTTCAGCAATCGTTTCAATCACTCTTTCAGCCATTTCTTCAGAAACAATGATCTCCATTTTTATTTTTGGTAGAAAATTGACCTGATATTCAGCGCCTCTATAGAGTTCAGTATGACCTTTTTGTCTGCCCATACCCTTTACCTCAGTAATGGTTATGCCTTTAACACCAAGACCCGTTAAACGCTCGTGAACGTCATCGAGCTTAAAAGGCTTAATTATTGCTGTTACTAATTTCATTCTATTTCCTCTTAAAATTAATCAAGTAATAAAATCATCTTATCAAGATTATTGGAACTACATACTGTGAAGGGGGGAGGTATTTGCAGCGAGTCCCAATAATCGTAAATTCTCTATTCATAAAAACAAAAATAGACGGTTAATTTTTTTGCTTTATCACCCAAGTAGATGTGCTGGAGCGCATTATGAAAACTATTATGGTGATTTATTGTTATGGAACTGTTTAGCTACTTGCTGCAAATTTCCTCAACGATTGAAATATAAATCAGAATGTTTTTTTCAGTCAAGTAAAATTAGTATAAAGGTCATTTAGAGAAAATCATTTTAATATATTCATGGTTCAGGGTTGTGTTGGATTTTATATATTTTTCATTTACTTAAAATATTTACTTAATCGATGTATTGAAATTATAAATTGATATATAGGAAAAATATAAAACTGATTCACTTAAAGTATTTCTCCGCAAATAATCTATATTTTTCTTTGACTGATCGATCACATATTGTGAGAATTATG
>Ga0114932_10006041_pt1 | contig 10481 bp, 19 predicted proteins | sample 2SBtaG_2_FD_87286 | JGI IMG/M metagenome (GOLD analysis project Ga0114932, IMG submission 87286) | Deep subsurface microbial communities from Kolumbo volcano to uncover new lineages of life (NeLLi) - 2SBTROV12_ACTIVE470 metaG | ecosystem: Environmental > Aquatic > Marine > Volcanic ... | reverse complement strand
TTGGCGTCTCTACCCAGCCCTCGCATTGAGTTCGGGGAGGCCCAGTTCGACAGGCCTTCGTGGTCATTTCACGAGGCCTCTTCTTTATCAAGATAGCGCTATTTTAGCCGTTTTTTTAGCGTTCCGAGCCATTTGTAGATAACTTTGGGTATTTGTAGATAATTATTTGTAGATAGCGCTTTTTTCGTATTTGTAGATAATAATTTGTAGATAAGCGCTGATATTTATTTGTAGATAATATTTACACATGGCCCTATCTACAAATTTGTATATAGGATATCTACAAATAAAACAAAAATAAAAAAAAACGAATAAAATAAAAATAAAAAAACACAAAAAAATAAAAATAAAAACAGAATAAAAATAAAATATTTGGTAGGAGGGGCGGGTCAATAGGTGGCATGAGTAGCCGATCTTTATTAACCTCAGAATTAACTGATTTTTTTCACCCCTCCAAGGAGGAAAGTAATCCGCGAACGTACCCTGCTCGCAACTTGCCTATTGCCCACTCTCTGGATTCCTGTCCAGCGCGGCAAGTCAAGTCTGAATTAACTGCTATTTCAAACAGTAAATCAAAGGTTGTTTCAGGGGAGGGGGTGCAGTCGATATATTCGGTGGTTGTTTCTTCTTTGCTCATATCTACCCCACTACGGCTGACTACTTAAGGCTTGTGTTTTCTTATCTACAAATTTGTAGATAACGCTATCTACAAATTTACGCAAAACAAAAAATAAAATCACAGGGGAAAAAATAAAATTAAAAATAGAAATTAAATTACTATTGTTTGTGTGGGTGAGAGTCACCTCTCAGGCTAGGCATATGCTTTAGCACATAATTTACAATGCGTGTTTTATCATCTTCAGGAATGTGCTGGTAGATGTAGGACAAGTTCTGCTCTATCGTAGGGCACTCATCAGGATTTCTGATGTAATGCTCGTAGACGTAATACAACAGGTATTCTACTAGTTTAGTTTTATTGTTGTATTTCTCAGTAAAGGAAGGCCAAGAGTCCTCACCCAGAGCCTCTGTTTCTGTTCCATCTAAATCAAAGTCTATTTCTTTCTCCAATTCCCAAACTGCACACACAACTTGCTTTAACGTGTAAAGCACAGGTTTTGGTCTAATGACTATTCTAGTTTCTCCGTCTTCATAGTAATTAACGGTTCCGTGACTGCCTATTGCCATGTCTCACCCTACACCGCTCTACTATATGAAGGCGTCGCCCCCCTTATCTACAAATTTGTAGATAGGTGATTCGGGCGAGCAAGTAAAAGAAAAATTATTTCAACCATGAAAAATAACGCTTATTCTTCTGGGATTCCTACACAGGCGTTGCACACACCCCTGAACTCTAGGTACTCGGCTTCTTTACCTGTTTTTTCACCGTGACAGGAAGGGCAGATGAAAATCATGCCTCTCCCTTCGGTGCGCAAGCGTCCCTGAAGCGGGCTTCATCGAACCTTTCATTAAACCGCTGAAAGAATACAACTGCAAGAGTCTCTAAATCATTGCGGGTTAATTCAACGGGCATTCTGCTTATGTTGGCTGCGAGCCAAACCATGTGTTTTTTGCTGACCATGTGGGGTCTAGTAGGCTTGCCTTTATCAACTTGCCGGTACCCCCCTTATCTACAAATTTTTGCCCCTCTTATCTACAAATTTGTAGACAACGCCCCGCCCGGTGCAAAAAATACACTAGGTGTAGAAATTCACACCTGCGCTACGCGCCGACACTTGGTGCAAAAACTACATCGAAAGTTTTATTATCTACAAATTTGTAGATAAAGGTGGCTAAGAGTGGTGTAAAAAGTAAACTAGGTTGTAATTATAACACCGAGTGTAGGCAAAATTACCTGCTGCGCAAAAAAAACCTAGTGCTATAGATGCACTAAGTATTTTGAAAAATATCTAGTGCAAAAATATCATCTGATGTAAATAAAACATTAAATATAAAAAATAAATTAAGTGAAAAATAAAATACCTGATGTAAACATTGCATTAGGTTACAAAAAACACACCTTCTTATCTACAAATAAAAACCTTACTTACAAATTTGTTTATAAGCCCTATCTACAAATCGTCTGGCGTGCGTTCTCCGGGCGAAAGTACCCTCTCGGCTACCTTGGGGTCTTTTTTTCATTTGTCGGCGTCTATGGGCACGTATCGCGTTTTTATTTGTAGATAAGCCATTTTTGCCAAAAAGACTAAATGCTGCATGAATTTGTAGATATTAATTTGTGGATAGGTGTTTTAGGGGCTGTTTTTCTTATCTACAAAGGGCAATCGGTGGGTTTATTAAGGGGTATGGGGTCAGCCAAACATGGCGGAACAAACCAACCCCCTGTGGAGGATGAGACTATCTCTCCACAACATGACAGAAGAAGAAATAATGAATGTAGCAACCGTTATTAATAACGCGCTAAAAGAAGAGTTTGGAAACAGCATTCTTAACCCAAGACCGGAAGTAGGAGGCTTCACACGAGAGTGGATGCGACCTATGAATCTAGAAATAGAGCAAGACCCACAAGATATGTCGTGGACAGTCGAGAAGGACGGCGCATTTACTTTTGCGCGAGAGACTTCATGGGTAAGATACTAAACGGAGAACAAAGCATGAGTGCTTTAACGGTTGATTTAGACGACGTACTATACCGAGTCGCCAAGAGTGGCAACCATGAGTTGCTTCAACAGTTGATTGATGCGTACCCGGAGGCGATATAGTTGTTTCAGAGGGTAAATCTCCTTGACTTCATGGATGCTTTCAGACTGCATGGTAGAGAAAAAGATTATTCCTACGGCGCAAAAGAAGCGTTGTTTCATTACCAAGAAAATCTTGAGGAAGACCAAGGCAAGCCACTTGAACTTGATGTGATAGCGATTTGCTGTGAGTGGTCAGAGTACGATAATCTAGAGGCTGTTTTAGCGGCCTATGATTTAGAGGGCGTAGAAGATACGGACGACCTAGCGCAATATACAACGGTTATTTGCGAGTACGATGATTCAGGCTCTATTTTAATTATGGACTGGTAGCATGGTAGAGATTGACCCGTCGGTTCTTTTAGATGATAATTCATCTGAGGTAAATTTCAATACCTATCAGCGCGTACTAAAAAAAATAGGTAAAGTAGAAAATTCCTACGGTCACACCTGCTTATCTGCTGCCACGGCAGTTACTCAGGTTGCTCTAGGGTGCAGTTTAGTCAGGTTTATATAGGGGTACGGGGTCCGGTAATTATGACACGAATTAACAACAACAGCACACCAGCACACCACCCGCCTCGTAACGAGCGGGAGAGCAACGCCTACCGCAAGGGCTACCAATGGGGCAACGAGTTTGAGGAGATAGACCACGATGGCGCGTGGGGCTTTGACGGCGAACTCATGTCGCACTACCTAGACGGATGCAGGGCTGGTAAGGCTGCGAGCAGAGCAGGGTTCAAGATATCGTGGAGGCGCAGAGCATGAGTGCAGCCACAGAGTTCACGGTAGGCCACATCTACCAGAACCGCCACAACCACCGCCGAATCACTATTACAGGTGTTGAAATAAATGACACAGGGCTTCGGTTGTTTGTTTCTAAGGAATTACCCGCAGAAACTAGGCCTGTAGCAACGCCTAAAAGAACGGGTGCAATTGACTGGATTCCAGATTTCAACCGCGAGCATTGGATAGATTTAACGCTAATGAATGGACTCAAAATGCAGGGCTACACGACAGAGGAGGAGTGAAAAAATGATAACAGCAGATGAAATAATGTATGAAGGAACAGAGCATGAAAGACGCGAGAAGTTCTTCACTACGAAGAGTCAGCCATTCATGGGTACGCGGGGTCACATCAGACGGGCGTTTTCAGCCTTGAGAAAAAAAGGTTATTTTGCCCGCATGAATTTCTGGTGCTGTGGGGGCTGTGCTGTAGCGGATATTCCAGACGGCACAGAAAAATGGGTGTTTTTCCACGAGCAAGCCGACGAAAGACTCAGACGCGACGGCGAGTGCTACCTTGGTTGGGGCGGTGATTCAGCAGAGATAATTCAGACTCTAAATGACAATGGTGTAGATATACTGTGGGTAGACGGCGACAAAAGTAGCGGTATGCGTATGTGCAATATCGAACCAGATGACAACAGTTATAGGTGGTAGCCAGTTCGGAGTGATTAGTATGAGTGGACAGACCTACGAGGACGAAAAAATAGACGCGGATATGGAGACATACGAGCGTGAGCAGCAAGAGCGCTGCGACCACGAGTGGCAAAGAATGGGTGTTCTATGCTGCGAAGACCCTATAGAAAAAGGCTACATAGGAGGCAGCGAAATAATCATGGTGACTATCAGGTGCCACAAGTGCGGTAAAGGACTTCACTTAGAAGGGGCGGTGGAATAGATGGCTTGGGAAGTTGCAAGCAATGAGTCGCACAACGGTGAATTTACGCGTTATATTTTCTTCTGTAATACAAGTGATGAACCATTCGGACCAGTTTTCTATCTGAATGATTGCCATGACCGCGTAGCCTTTTACACGGCTTGGGATGAACTAAACTTCCCAGACCCAAGAACATTAACATCTGATTTACTGTGGACTCACATCATACTACTGAAAGAACACTTCGGTGAAGATATATCGGAATACTTGGAGGAGTGAAAAAATGCAGGCTGAATATTGGGGTTTAATAAAAGGTGGGAAATACCTACAGGCACCTACTTCTAGCGGGCAAACTACGATACTTCTTTCAGAGGTTATTGCATGGCAAACCACAGAAGAGGGGCGCTACAATCTTCACATGAGTAGCGGCACTATCTTTACATTAAACCCAAAAACACAAGAGCATAAAGAAGTATCACAAAACGCCTTTACGAAATGGATTGGTAAAAAACATTGGTTAGAGGACACAGAAACAAGGAATGGTGATTTAGATGTGTAGAGATTCGGAGACAGGACAATTCACCCAATGCTCTTGGGAGTATGGCGGATACGGTACGGACATAGATGTAGATTGCGACGGCGATAACGTTCATGTGGAACTTAGGCTAGTCTGCCAAGAGTGCGGCAAAGAGGCTCACACCGATTGCTCATGGGAGGTGAACGCATGAAGTGCTATTTCTGTAAGACTACCGGACAGAAGGATGGCGTCATGCTGGAATCAACACGCATCGAGGGAGTTCTAATCTGCCCCCAATGCAAAAATGAGGCAATCATGTTCTGGAAGCATCATCACGACTTGGGGTTGTTAGAATGGTAAAGGTTATCAATCCCGATGGTGACGATTTTGAAATAATCAGCATAGCAAAACTAGATGCTGAGTATAGAATAAGGCTAAAAATAAACGGTAAGTATTATGTCGGACATTTGGAGATGAGCGAATGATGAGAACGGGGTTGTTAGAATGAGTAAAAAAATACCTATATTAGACTTTAAAGTAATTAGCGCACACACCATAGATGATATGATGGAAACTAATGTAAGAATAAGGGTTAAACTAAATGGTAGGTATTTTGTCGGAGTCTTGGAGATGAGCGAATGAGCCAAAAACTTCCGCTAAAAAAAGTTAAATTAAACCGTTTTAATTGGTGGGGATGTGAACTGATATGATTGACATAGGCGACATTCAGCATCTAGATAGAGATGGCTTAGAACATCTGATAGAGGAACTAGAAGAGTATATGGATACAGCAAAAGGATACCTTGAGGAATTAGATGAGTGAGAAATGGTATATGGAACACATGGGTATCATGGCGTTTTGGAGAACGGTGATGGGTGCATTCAACTTGGTAATCGCTGGACTAATAGCACTTAAAGTATTCAATGTAATTTAGTAGGTGAAATAGATGTGTCAATCTTGGGAAGAGTATTACGCGGCAAAAAAACGCTATACTGAAAGGAATAAGAAGGCTTATTAAGGGTTAAGGAGTCGGTTGGATATGGCACGAGGGCGCAGAGGCAGGTACAAGATACGCAAGCAAATCAGCGAGGTTCTGATTGATTCATCAGAGCCTCTCACAGCAGAGGGAATAAATGCTAAACTAAAAAACCAAAAGAACTCTTTGAGGAGAACCTACAGAAACAACGGGTATAGTAATAATTCTGTGAGTCAATTACTGAGAGGCGCACATGGCATAGAGACTTCTACTCAAATTGCAGACAGAGAGCAGAACTACCGCAAAACCAAGTCATTCAAGGTAGTAGACGCAGACAGATTCACGACATGGGTTGAGAGTAAGAGGAGGCCTAGAAATGGACAATGAGACTCTTCTAAGGCGTGCGTATCGGTGGTTCGGTGTGGCAGCACCCACCAAACTAACGCTGCGTATGAGAAAGGACTACGGGACTACTATGAAGGAGTATTCAGCATGGGTCAGACAAGACAAGACGGACAACCCTGAGAAGTGGGAGGAATTAGATGCCGAGATTGGGAAGCAATTTTCATAGTCTGTTTGATTCAGACGGTGTTTTCTGTGGTTTAGAAGGCACTCCATCTTACAGAGAGTTGTTCGTAAAAAATCTGAAAGTCGAGGACGCTATCGCATTCCGCTCAGAAAAAAGAAGAGATAAAAAAACACGCAAACCCTACTATGCTACGATAAAACAACCACAAGTTCTTTTACACTACAAAAAAGAAGTATTGTTTATCATTGATAGGCGTGTGCTCTGGGACTTGATTAGGAACTTCGACCCCGACATAGACTACCGCACCTTCCTTGAGATGCTTGAGTATTTTAGCGTCTATAAGATAGTAGAGGATTATCTGTTAGATTACCAAGACAAAACAATAGGGGTATGGACTCAGAAGGCTAACGGCGAGAGTTTGATTGTAGCAGTTCAAACAACCGACGAAATACAAGATATAATTCACGATGAGATTATCAAGTACGTCAGCAGTAAAATAGACGTTGATGCAACTGAGAGTTTTATGAAAATCGGCAAGTCACAACGTAGAGGTTCAGGTAGGGGATGCACCCACACCGCACCTAAGAAGCATCGCAGTCAGATTCTACGGATAATTAAAGGTGATATGATTCTAGAGATAAAAGACTGGCTGACTAAAGGCCATACTGACATTAGGCTTTTCATGGAACATGAAGGGTACATGGTTCAGATGATAAAAAGACTTACCTTCCGAAAAAACCTTTCTTTCATACCTAGTGAAATTCTATACAAAAAAATAGACAATGCTTTAGAGGTTATACAACATACCTATAGAAGAACAAGTGTAAAAACCGACTACAGGCCTCGTGCTAGAATGAGTGACGCTGAGTGGGATGCTCTGCAATTCTGGTGGTTTGAGAATTATTTCAGTAAAGTTGATGGCTGAGAAAAGAATAACAGGGGGGCAGTATAACGTTTTTTGTAATTCTTCAATTACTTCAATAGTATTTTAGAGATATAATAGTAGGTCTATCTAAAATACCTTTGAAGAAATAAAACAATTAGAAACAATAGCGCAGTACCACGTTTTATTACTTCTGTAAACTACCGACAAAATAAAAAGAATACATAGGGTTATATGCGGAGAATGTGAGGGAGTGATATGGCACGTTCGTCAGGTAGCAAAAAATTTCACGAGTTAGTGTACCCTATTCTTCAAGAGTCGGGGGCACTATCGACTACAGAGATATATGATATTCTCAACAACCGTGAGATAAACTACGGAGTGAAGAATGGCAAGGTAGTAAACAGCAAAGGCATCAAGTGGCGCACGCGAACGTCATTCACCATACATCAAATCTCCCAAACGCTCAGGATTTCTCATTTCTTCAAGAAAATAGGAGTTAGAAGAGAGAAGAACGCATCAGGTGGTACCAGTCCTATAATGATATATGAGTGCGTGCCAGTAGAAGAAGTAATAGATAAAATAATCACTTACAAACACCCGCAGAAAGATTACGATAAAACACTACCTAATTTCGCTAAGGCCGCATGGGTAGAGGCAAAGCAAAAAAAAGAGGAGGTAGAAGCAAATGAAGATTGAGCAGAGGATGGACGTTGATTGTATCTGGCAGGTTTCAGAACCTACCATAGAACCCACGCATCTTTTGGTTTATCATCAAGAGGAACATGGGCACGCTACCGCAATGGCTGGTAAGGGTATCATAGGTGACGCTGAACCAATAGCCTGTTTATTTTCTAAGTTGATGGAAACGCCTAGTGTCAATTATGTGCCCAACCCAGCATGGGTAGAATACAGGTTATACGAAACCCGTACAAAAGACGGAGAGAGGTTTTTCGTCCTACGCATCCCCAAGGCATACCCTGCGCTGATTGAGCCGCCGCCACACCAAACTAACACGGCTTGGTTATACACTTACCCTATCGTGCGTGACATAGTTCTGATACTAAGTCAGTATGGGGTGAACCGTATGACATACATGACCAGCAATCTGTTCGCTATGCAGCCAGACTACAAGCACATGAATGATGTAGATATTGGCGTTGTCTGCACCTACGACTTCGCAGATATCAGCCAGCCCGATTTCGTCACGGAACATTTCGGCAAGCAAGAAAGCGAGAATCTCGGGGAGTTTATTCTCGCACCTAACGTTTGGATATGGTGTCATGTATTCGCTAACTTCTGTTTTCATTGCATTAAATCGGAGGTTCTTTTAGGTACACCAGCACCGACATTCAGCGATACAGATTGCGCCGATAGTTTGTTAAATCACCTGAGCATCCATTATAATTTACCCTATGATTCAAAGGCATATACTCAGTTTGCAATGGCACTAAAACAAATGACAGATGAAAAATACATCAAGATAGATTTAGAAGATGAGCAAGACGAAACTGACATGGGAGATTTCGTACCATGAAAATCTTCGATGAGATTGTAGATTTTGCTACAGGAAATCATTATGTTGATGTAGCCGATAAAGTACCTATATTCCTCTGTTCTGTTGGTGGGCACATATTTAACTGTATTAATAAGTGCAGTAGATGTGATTTCGACCCAGACAGCCCATTAGTAGATGCTGAAAATGACTTCATTTTACCTAACTGTCCTCTACGACACAACAATATCCCATTCTACACACCAATGTCCCAACTACCTGATACGCGCATACATTTGATGCTCAGGGGACCGAAGGGCAGCGGTAAGTCGGTTATGATACTGATGTTCCTAGCCGAAGGCACCGGACTCCTACACTCACAGAACGAGGACATGGGTATTGGTGTCAAGACCATGATGGGTCCAAACTCCGTTACTGAGGCTGGTATGTTCGGTAGCGTAGGTGAAGAAGGAGAGATAGTAGGTCAGCCTTTGGCACGCAGTCTATGCGGTGGGTTTCTTGGCTTTGAGGAATTCTCCTCAATGTCAGATGCTTCCAAGAAAGACCACAGTATGGACATGAAGAATCAACTGCTGACTTCTCTTGATAATGGCAGGGTACAGAAAGCCCTCCGAAATGGCTGGGTCAGATATACCACTCGTTATACAGTATGGGCAGGTACACAACCCGCAAGGTTTGAGTTAGACTCTGGGCTTGACCGAAGATTCTTCATCATCGACATTGACATGAATCCTGAGAAGGAGTTGCAATACAAGCAGGCCCAACACAGGCAATCTAATATGACGGTGGAGGAGAGGACTATTCTAGCCAATAAAGCATTTGAGATAAAACATTGGCTAAGACAACGCATGACAGACGCAATAGCAAACCCACCAACAGGAGTTCTTTTTGATGATGCAATAGGCGATTGGATTAACAGACCGGATGTGCGTTCTTTTGAGGCTGATTTATTCCGCCGACTTGCGATTGGCTACCACATGATGAAGCCAGAGTGGGAGGGTGGCGTTCCTTTGATGATTACTTTAGATGATAAATTAGAGACTATTCTAGCGCAATCTCTTGAGCAGAGGAGGCGCGTCATGGATGCAGACCTAGAATTGATACGCAGTACCTTCTGGAAACAAGATATGCCTAAATCGCAACTTTTAAAAGAAATATCCCGCATGGTCACTATGGGAGACTACCAAGGCGCGAAGAGATGGCTTATGGAAAACCTAGAGGGACAGGGCTGGTACAAGGAGTTTGAACCAAAGACTAATAGGAGAGGACGTAAGGGGATGCTTTGTAGGATAGGGCCGATAACGGAGGAATGAGATGCCGATAAAATGCTTTCATTGTAAAAACATATTAACTACCTATGAAAGCACCGATGGTACAATGACTACTTATGTGTATAGATGCACGAACCCAGATTGCCCAGTAAGAGATAGATACACATGAGTGCAATAGAGAAAGCAGTTATTGCTAAGATACTCAAGCGTGCTGCGAAAGGAAAGTCCAAGTACGGCGTGACTATGGAACGTGAAGATTTATCTACTTTAGATTGGTTAAGACACGCGCAAGAAGAAGCAATGGATTTAGCCGTTTATCTACAGAGGTTAATAGAAGAGGAAGAAAACACAATGCGTTGTGAATCCTGTGGTGCGCATAGAGAAGTACATGAGTGCTGGTCTTGTAACACTAAAAGATGTGTTAATTGT
>Ga0114932_10006039_pt1 | contig 10483 bp, 13 predicted proteins | sample 2SBtaG_2_FD_87286 | JGI IMG/M metagenome (GOLD analysis project Ga0114932, IMG submission 87286) | Deep subsurface microbial communities from Kolumbo volcano to uncover new lineages of life (NeLLi) - 2SBTROV12_ACTIVE470 metaG | ecosystem: Environmental > Aquatic > Marine > Volcanic ... | reverse complement strand
TGTGGACAGCACTTTGTTTATATACACTCAGGCCCACATGGGAAGGAATTTGGACTTGACATTATAAAATAACTATCACCCATGTAAATTTAATGCTTGACAAGAGTGGGAAATCGGGGTACAAACCAAAGGGGTTGACTTTAGTCTTAAAATATGTTATAATGTAGCTATACATTAAATGATAACTTAAGTGGAACTTAAGCAATCGAGATCAAACTTTAATTATTATCATTAAGTTAAATTTCTCACCCACTTAAATACACTTAAGTTGATGTCTTCCGTTACAGTTTATCTAAAAGATAAAGAAAAAAGTTTAACGGGTAAAGATAAGGTATTGATATGTCTAACAAAAAAGATGGTTCCTCTGTTGAGGAGGATAAACCGGAAAAAAAGAAAAAGGGTAACCCTAACTTCTACAAAGGTATGCCGTCTTTAAATCCAGAGGGTAGGCCAAAGGGATCACTTAACAAGTATACTAAGCTATCCAGAGAGCTTATGTCCGTTAAAGGTCCAGAGATTGTAGACAAAGTTATAGAGTTAGCTTTAGAAGGCGATAGACACTGCCTTAAGATGTGTCTAGATCGTATCATTCCAGTTTCCAAGGCTGTTGAAATAAGACATGAGCATGAAGATTTAGGCATTAACATTATTGTTGAATCTGTAAAAGCAATCGAACGGCAGGAGGAAGAGGAATATAAAACGATAGAGGGGGAAATTCTGGAGCAGCAGGATGACTGATCTAAATGTCCAGCTTCACCCCGCTCAAATGCAAATCTTTAAAAATAAAAAAAGATTTAAAATAGCAAGCTGTGGCAGACGATTTGGTAAATCATACTTAGCAGCTTGGATGTTAATCATCAAAGCATTACAGTCTACTGATAAAGATGTATTCTACGTAGCCCCAACATTTCAACAAGCTAAAGATATTTTATGGGGCATTTTAAAAACTATCGGCCAAGACGTAATAAAATCCACTCATGAAAATACTGCAACCATTACTCTTATCAATGATCGTAAAATCTATTTGAAGGGAAGTGATCGACCAGATACGTTACGAGGTGTAGGTCTTTCCTACGTTGTGATGGATGAATACGCCTCAATGAAACCGGAAGTGTGGGAAATGATATTACGTCCTACACTTGCAGATGTTAAAGGTGGTGCATTATTTATTGGAACACCATCAGGTAAAAACCACTTTCATAAACTATGGCTAGATGCTCAACTAGAGGAAAACGAAGAAGATTGGGAATCGTTTCAATTTACATCTAAAGATAATACATTTTTAGACCCAAAGGAAATTGATGCTGCTAAACGAACAATGTCTACTCAGGCATTTAGACAAGAGTTTGAAGCAACATTTGAATCATTTTCAGGCGGTGTATTTAAAGAGGAATGGGTTCGATACGCTGACGATAAAGTATTTGAAGATGATTCAGTTGTTTCAGGTCAATATGTTATCTCAGTTGATCCCGCAGGATTTGAACAGTCATCCAGAGAACGAGGTCTTAAATCTTCCAGGCTTGATGAAACAGCAATTTCCATTGTAAAAATATCTCAAGATGAATGGTACGTTAGAGATATACTACATGGTCGATGGGGCATTAAGGAAACAGCGGAAAAGATTTTAACAGCAGCGGAAGATGTTAGTGCAAGTATTGTTGGAATTGAATCTGGATCATTAAAAAATGCAATCATGCCCTACCTTGAAGATGAAATGCGTAGTAGAGGAAGTTGGATAAATGTTACAGACGTTACGCACGGTGGTAAGAAAAAGCAGGATCGTATTGTGTGGGCGCTTCAAGGCCGCATGGAACATGGTAAAATCCAGTTACGTAAAGCTGATTGGAATTATCACTTCATTTCACAAATGCTTGACTTCCCAAGTTCGTTATCTCATGACGATCTTTTGGACTCGTTAGCTTATATTGATCAAGTATCAGTTGCAGATTTTGCACAATCCATAGACTTAGACGAATGGGAACCATTAGATAATGTATCAGGATACTAACGACATCGCTTATAACGATCCGAAAGCATCTCTTGCTGCTTGGATTATGGATCGAATAGAGGCTTGGGAAGATCATCGTAATACAAACTACATGGAAAAGTGGGATGAATACTATCGTATTTGGCGAGGTGTTTGGTCTTATGAAGATAAAACTAGAGATTCGGAAAAGTCTAGATTAATTTCCCCAGCAACTCAACAAGCTATTGAAGCTACCGTAGCGGAACTTGAGGAAGCTATCTTTGGTAAGGAACAGTGGTTTGATGTACGTGATGATGTTGGAGATCAAAACCCCGTAGACATTGCTATAATTCGTAGAAACCTACAGGAAGATTTAAATCTTTATAAAGTTAAAGATGGTATTGTTGAGGCTTTACTAAACGGTGCAATCTACGGAACGGGTATTGCCAAGGTTAATGTTACTGAAGAAACAACTAGAGTTCCAATGGAATCTCCCATTCCCAATACTCTAACAACTGATACCGTTGTAAATGAAAAGGAAATTATCAAAGTTAAAATTGAGTCACTAACGCCTAAAGAATTTGTTATTGATCCCTGTGCTACTACTATTGAGGAAGCACTGGGTGTAGCTCAAATCGTTACCAAACCTAAATATGAAATTGTTGAGGCAGTTAAAGCTGGTATTTATGAAGACAAGCCTATTGGTAACTATGAGCAGATGGACTTAGGTTATGAAGATGAAATGGGATACGACAATTCAGATGACCACAAAGTTAAAATTATAGAGTATTGGGGTCGGGTTCCAGTAAAATACCTAGAGGAAAAAGATGAGGGTTTAGCCGATGAGTTTGACTATGATGAGGACGAACTGGTTGAAGCTGTAGTTGTTATTGCTAATGACCACTGTGTTCTTAAAGCAACTCGTAATCCTTATCTAATGGGTGATCGTCCATTTGTAGCTTATCAGCATGATCGTGTTCCAAATAAGTTCTGGGGAAGAGGTATTGCTGAAAAAGGTTACAATCCACAAAAGGCTCTTGATGCGGAACTACGCGCACGTATTGATGCGCTTGCGCTAACTACGCATCCGATGTTGGGTGTAGACGCTACACGTTTACCCCGTGGTGTTAAATTTGAAGTCAAGGCGGGTAAAACCATTCTTACGAATGGCGATCCACGTCAGACTCTAATGCCTTTGACCTTTGGGGATATCAGCCAGAATACGTTTAAAGAAGCCGCAGAGCTTGAGCGTATGGTGCAGATGGGTACTGGAGCAATGGATACCGCCAACTCTAATTTCTCCAACCCACGTAACTCAACCGCATCTGGTATGTCTATGCTTCAGGCAGCGTCCATCAAACGTCAAAAGCGCACCATTATGAACTTTCAGGAAAACTTCCTGATTCCTCTAGTTGAGAAAGCTGCTTTCCGTTACATGCAGTTTGATCCGACTAGATACCCTGCAAGTGATTATAAGTTTACCGCTTATTCCTCAATGGGTATTATGGCAAAGGAACTGGAGATGACACAAATGATCCAGTTGCTTTCCATGACACAACCGGGAACGCCCCCGTTTGCAATGCTTCTACTTTCCATATTTGAAAACAGTTCCCTATCGAACAGAGATCAAATGCAACAAGCTATTGCTCAAATGATGCAACCTGATCCACAAGCTCAACAAGTTCAACAGGTAGCACAACAACTTGAGCTTATGAAGTTGCAAATGGAAATTGAAGAGATGAAGGCAAGTGCAACTAAAGACATGGCTCATGCTGCTAAGTTCCAGAGTGAAGTTGTAGATAAGCAGTCTGAAGATGCTCTTGTTGAACGTCAAGCTGCATTGGCAGAGAAGATGGCTAGGATTGAAAAACTACGCATTGACACTGCAAATGTTAAGTCGGAAACAATACGTAATATTCCAGAGATTGAACATCTTCAATCGGAAACAATTCTTAATCTAGCCAAAGCACGTATGGCAAACTAAAGGAGTTTTAATTATGGCAATACCCTTAGTAGTAGCAGGAGCAGCGCGTTTAGTTCCTGTAGTTGTAAAAGGAGTTCGTTATCTTCTTTCACAAGGCGCGAAAAATAAAGTTAAACAAGCTGTTAAAACAAAAGGAAAAGATGCAGCCGCAAAAATCGCAAGAGCATCAGACCGTACTGGTAAAATTGCAAAAACTGTTGTCGGTAAAACAGAAAAAGGTAGACGTTCCGGTGCTGCTGTACGTAATAAAAAAGGTCAGCTTTCAGGCGTATCTAAAAAAGATCAAAATATAGCTAAAAATATTCGTCGTGGCGCAGTAGCCGCTGGAACAGGTGCCGGTATTGCCGCCGCTGCTTCTGGTAGAAATAATCGAAAAGCTGCTGCATCTTCAGGAAGCATAGATCAACGTGTTCAGTACGCTAAACCACCTAAAGTTAAAGCACCAGCTAAAGCTGCTAAGTCAAAGTTTGGTGTTGGTAATAGTAAAATGATTACGCACAATGGCAAGCCAATGGCTAATGTTAGCCGTGAACAACTAGATGCTACGGGTCTTAGTTTACGTGCATATATGAACTCATGGAATAACACAGGTAATCGCCCAACTAAAAATACCAAAAAGAAAAGTGCCGCCACTTAATATGACGGATAGAGAAGTATTAGAAAAACGAATTGACTTGTTTTCCTCAGAGGCATGGACAATCTTTACAAAAGAGCTAACGGACATGGCTCAGTCTTTGGAAAACATACAAACTATAGAAGACGAAAAAACTTTATTCCTCAGAAGAGGACAGGTAGATATTCTAAATATGATTATTAATTTAGAGGAGACTACCAAATTAGCACTGGATCAATTAGAATAATCTAATCCCAGTTATTGTGTAACCACTCCACAATCTTTATAGACGGAGGTCAGTATTATGAGTAGTGTAGTTGTTGAGGAGAAGGTCGAAACTCCCGAAGAAACGAACCAGTTTTCCGATATTCAAGCAGAAGAGACTCCAACTGAAGTACAGGAGGAACAATCTCAAGAACCGGAACTCCCTGATAAATTTAAAGGCAAGTCGATTACAGACATTGTTAGTTCGTATGAAAACTTGGAAAAGGAATTGGGTAGGAAAGGACAGGAAGTAGGTGAGCTTCGTCAGTTAACCGATCAAATTCTTAAACAACAACTTACGACTAATCAAAACGGGACTAATCAAGAGCCGCAAGAAAAAGAAGAAGAGGTTGATTTTTTTGATAACCCTGATAAAGCAGTCAGTAAAGCTATTGAAAACCATCCTAAGTTCCGACAGTTTGAAGAGCAGCAAGCCGTACAACAGGCTAATGTTACAACTCAACAACTTAAAGCGGCACATCCTGATTACTTAGAAATCGTAGGTGATGGTAAGTTTCAGGAGTGGGTAAAGGAAAGTCCAATTCGTACTCAGTTGTACGTACAAGCCCATAACAGTTATGACTTAAATTCAGCTATGGAGCTTATTGGTAATTGGAAAGAACGAAAACTGATTACCAACACAACTGAGGCAGAAGCGGAAAAGGCAGCAAAACGTGAAGCTGCTTTAAGGAATGGAAAAGCAATTTCCCGTTCGTCTTCCGATTCCACAGTCGGTAAGAAAATCTACCGTAGGGCTGATCTAATCAGACTTAAAACAACACAGCCTTCTCGTTATGAAGCACTTCAAGATGAAATTCTAGAGGCTTATGCGGAAGGTAGAGTCAAATAACTATAAAGAGCTAGAGGAGAAATACAATGGCTTTGGGTACTGCACAACAGACTACGACAACGGCAGCGAAATTTATTCCTGAGTTGTGGTCGGACGAGGTTATTGCAGGGTACAAGAAAAATCTTGTCCTGGGTAATGTCGTTACTAAAATTAATCACGCTGGTAAAAAAGGTGACACGATTCACATTCCTGCGCCAGTACGTGGTTCCGCTAACGCTAAAGCAGCAAACACGCAAGTTACGCTGCAAGGTGATACGCATAATGAAGTTCAACTGTCCATTAATAAACACTACGAATATTCCGTAGTCATTGAAGACATTGTTGAAGTTCAGGCCCTCCAATCGCTTCGCCGGTTTTACACCGACGATGCTGGGTATGCACTTGCTACGCAAGTAGATACGGACTTGTTCACTTTGATTGAAGGTCTTCAAGGTGGAACCGTAGGTGGTTCAGGTGCGTCACTCTTTGAAAAAGCAAAGATTGGTAGTGATGGTACTACGGACTTTGTAGGTGGTACGTCTAACGCTGCCGACATTGCGGATGCTGGTATTCGGAAGATGATTCTTCTTCTGGACAACGCCGATGTTCCGATGGATAATCGTGTTATGGTTATTCCTCCGGTTGCAGCCAACGATATGCTTGGTATTAACCGCTTCACTGAGCAACAGTTTATTGGTGACGGTGATGCAATCAAAACGGGTAAAATTGGTAGCATCTACGGCATGGACGTATTTGTTTCTAGTAACTGCCCATCAGGAACAACGACGAACTCCGTTGCTGTTCGCTTTGGTGTGATGATGCACAAAGACGCTCTTGCTCTGGTTGAGCAAATGGGTGTGCGTTCTCAGACCCAATACAAGCAGGAATATCTTGGTGATCTCTTCACCGCTGATACCCTGTATGGTGTAGGTGAACTTCGTGATACCGCTGGTGTTGCGATTGCTGTTCCCGCCGCCTAAGTAACATAGGGGAGGTCTTAATAATACAGGCCTCCCCACTACTTAACTAAGGAGTTTCCATGCCAAATTATAACTACATTTGTACCTCTTGTGAACATATTCAAACCGAATGGCGTTGTATGTGTGAACGTAAAAAGAAAACGGAATGTGTTAAGTGTGGTAGTAAATCAACTTTAACTGTATCGGCTCCTGCTATTTTACTGGATGGATCAAACCCTGACTTTACTGCTGCCCATTCCAGATGGGTTAAGGAACACGAAAGTCGAGGCAATGGTGTTAGGACTGAGTAATGTTAACTATAGAAGCAGCTTTTGCCGACACAAGTTACGACATGGAACTTGAAAAGATTAAGAATAAAATACAAAAATTGTACACGGAACTGTTAGTTAAAACTTTTAAAGCTGCTAATCCTAATGCTACTCCGGAACAGATAGAAGAGTTTTTAGAGGCAAACGAACTAGAGTTTAAAGGTACTGGGTTTGACGAGGAAGCTGATGACCTAGAGGAAATGTTGGACTTACTAGGTAAGGAAGATGAATTAGACGAAATTAAAAACAAATCTTTTAAAACTCCTGACGTGGAAAGCGGTAAGGAACTTAAAAGTAAATCTAGCGAAAGGACTACCGCTCCTATAACTACAGATTTAAAGCTACCGACAGGAGGTTTGTTTACACCTAAAGATGCACAAAGCAGACCAAAAACAAAGGCATTACAAACACCGACAGGTAAAATTAAACGTATTATTGATGATGCACCCATAGTAAAAACTAAAGAGTTAAAAGATATTTGGGAAGCGGAACGATCTAAGCTACTTGCTTTAGTTGAACAGAGAAACAAAGAGTTTGGAGTTATTCTCTAATGAAAATTAAAAATAGAATTGCTGGTAAAATTGTTAAGGACAAACCTAAAGAGAGCAGCACAAAGAAACAAAAGAAAGCTCGACGGGTTTCTCAACGTAGGATACATGCGTAATGCCCCGTGGTAGAATACGCCCACTTGTTAAACCGTTTCCCAGAGCAAGTCAACATACGTGGAAACAACAGCAATTATTTATACACCTGAGTAATAGAAATCAAGAAGTACGTGACCCTTATGTGTTTGGTAGTGCCAGGTCACTATATGGTATAGCAAAATATTCAAGTAGATAATGGAGTAATATAATGAGTGACTATTCAATTTCAGTTTCTTGGTCTGGAAAAGATGCTTTATCTGATAGTGATCCAAATAAAGTTATTTCCGGTGGAGACTTCAATACTGAATTTACAGCGGTACAGACAGCAGTAAACTCAAAACTTAATAAAAACTTTGATAACATTACCAGTGCTTCAGGAGCTAGAACAGCTTTGGGTTTGGTTATTGGAACAAATGTTCAAGCTTATGATGCTGATAATGTGGTCAAAGATGTAGCTAATGAATACACTAAAACGCAAAACTTTAACGCTACTGGCCTAACTGACGGTGCAACTATAGCTTGGGACGCTTCAATTAACCAAGTTTGTAGTGTTACAATTACAGATAATCGGACAATGGCTGCACCTACAAACCAAGTAGACGGTGCCTTTTACCATCTTACGGTTATTCAGGACGGCACGGGATCACGTACACTAACGTGGAACGCTGTATTTAAGTTTCCTTCCGATACGGCTCCGACGCTTACCACAACCGCATCTGAACAAGATGAGCTTACTTTCCGTTCCAATGGAACAAATATGTACCTTGTGGGTCAATCCCTAGCAGTTGCTTAATTAGGAGATAACAATGTTTGCAATACTTTCTGACGGTGCCGTAGCATCCCTTCACAATAACTCCCGATCCGTTGCGATTGCTCTTGGTAAACGTGATAGTCTTTCCTACCAGGCCAACATTTGTCAAGTGTGGTCAAAGGAAGAACTCAAGGAACATAACGTAGTTCGCTTTGAGGAGCCTTCAGTACCTATAGGTAAACTTGAGGAAGGCGATAAGTCGGATACAGTAGATGGGTTTGTAGTGACTCGTAAGGCAACCTGGGTTGATGATCCTGACTACGTTGCCCCCACTCCAGTATCCCATCTTCAAAGAGCTAAAGATAATGCGGTAGCAACAATTAAAATAGAGGCACATAAACGTATTATTACAGCCGTACCTGAATGGAAACAACGGAATGTAATTGTCGATCTATCCTCTGACGATGCAGACACAAAGGCAGCGGCAATTACAGAGTGGAAAAAGGTTACTGATATTAGAACCAAGTCAAATGAATTGGAAGCATCCGCAAACGGCATGGACTTAGACGCTCTTAATCATAAAGATTTAGATTGGACTGCTGACGAAAAGTGGACTGACTAATGTTAGTTTATCCTACAGGGATACCTACTGGTAGTGCTGGTTATACTATTGAAGGCTCTGGTTCATTTAATGGCTCGGATGGAAAGTTAACACGAACCATTAGTGATGCAGGGAACAGAAGAACCTTCATTCTTGAAGTCGCTTATAAAAGGGGTGGAACAGCGTCAAGTTATCTTACGGCATATTCGTCAGGTACAGACACGTTCTATTGGTATCTAAGTTCTGATCAGGTGTATCTTCAGAATTATGTAAGTGGCACCCAAATGGAACTAAAAAGTGACGCTAAGTTGCGCGACTTTAGCGCATGGTATCATGTAATTGTTGCAGTTGATACGACACAAGCAACTGACACAAATCGTGTAAAAGCATGGTTGAACGGCGTTGAATTAACTTGGGCGGTCACTACCTACCCTACTCAAAACTTAGAACTCAAGTGGAACACAGGTTCTCAAGAGCATCAAATCGGCCATTCCTCTACCACTTATAGCCCTGATTATTTTGCCCGTGCTGCTTCTTACGACGGTCAGACAATGACTGATCCAGTTACGGATGGATTTGGTGAATTCGACGACAATGGAGTTTGGGTTCCTCTTAATGTTTCTGGAAAAACTTTTGGGACTACAGGCTTCCTAATTGAGGGCGGAGCAGCGTTTACTAACGGCACAGACAGTAGTGGTAACTCTCAGAACTTTACTAAGGGTGGCACCATTACCAATGTTAATGACACTCTAACAGATAAGGCGTCAGACAACTTTGGAAACTACCCTGTCTGGAATCTTACTCATTCCTCAATAGACCATTCTACATCGGTCATTGATTCTGTTACTGAAGGTAATTTAAGAGCTACTGTAACATCTAATAACTCCAGCACGATTTTTAGTACAATGGCTTCGCCAGCCAGCGGTAAGTATATGATTCGGTTTGTAAACAAAGATGCTTCAAATAACAGCAACATCCTTGTTGGTCTTCAAGATACTAGCCAGGCAATGCCAGCCTACAACTCTGGCGCAGGAATTGCGAGTAGTGGACAAAGGAGTGTCGTATATAGATTTGGTGGAGGTTATCTTTACATTAACGGAACGAACTCGCACCAGTACACTACAGGAGCCAGTGCAGACAATACTTTAGACTTAGCTTGGGATGCAGATACGGGTAAAGTTTGGATTGCAGTAAACGGAACTTGGCAGGACGGAGAAGGAAATACAGGTGGCGGGAGTACAGACATAGCCGGGGCTGGAACCGGAAATGTGGCTACATTAACCTCTGGTTATCAATACGCAATAGCAGTTTCTATGTGGGACACAACATCTGTGTTGATAGATCAAGATGGCGGGACACTGCCTACAGGCTTTAAAAGATTTAACACCGCCAACCTCCCGGCTCCGACTGTTACAGACGGAAGTAAGTATTTTCAAACAGTTATATACACAGGTGACACCAACAACAATCGAAACATCACAGGCTTTCAAGATGCCGCTGGGAACAATATCACCCCAGATTTGGTGTGGATCAAGGGCCGTTC
>Ga0114932_10006038_pt1 | contig 10486 bp, 11 predicted proteins | sample 2SBtaG_2_FD_87286 | JGI IMG/M metagenome (GOLD analysis project Ga0114932, IMG submission 87286) | Deep subsurface microbial communities from Kolumbo volcano to uncover new lineages of life (NeLLi) - 2SBTROV12_ACTIVE470 metaG | ecosystem: Environmental > Aquatic > Marine > Volcanic ... | reverse complement strand
ATCCTCGGCAAAGTCTAGGGCCGGAAAGCGTTCGCTTGGGCCCACTATCGGCCTAAGATCCACAGGCGGGTAGTAGGCGACTACCGCTGCTACGCGAGCGGGTGCGCGCATAATCTCATCACTAGAGTCCATTACTCCATCATCTGACGCCAAGCCCAGCATAAGAGAGAGATGCCCGCCGGCACTTCCACCGTAAACTCCAAGGCGATCTTCATCAACGCCCAGTTGTTCTGAGTGCAACCGTATGTATCGAAGCGCGCGTCTAACGTCAGCTTCGGCCTCCGGGACCTTATACCTAGGTGCACTTCCGTGCCGCACGGCCATAACCGTAAGCCCCTTCTCCAGCAGACCTCCGAAGCTACGAGCGATAAGCCACTCGGGAGGGCTCCAGCGTGACACCCAACCACCACTCACCATATACAGGACCGCTCCACCGTGAGCGTTACGGGGACGAAATACATCGAATGTGAGTGCCATCCCGTCCTTATGCCCATAAACAACATCAGGGGTGACCTCGACATCGATTTCTGATTCAGCTGATGGCCCTTGGGCTGTCAGCAAAACCGGAAACGCCAACGATGCCAGAAGAAGAAAGAAGCATGGAATCCGTTTCATCTTCATAATCTCATCTCCAGGCAGTATTCAGTATGCTGTGATCTTTTTTTAGCGGGAAGTCAGGGCGATCAACTCAGCTGGATGATCTGGTCCTGCTACTGCCACGACAATGTACTGGCGACCATCAGCCATATATGTCATTGGAACTCCCGTTGGCCGAGCTGGCAATGGAATCTCCGCCACAATAGCACCCGTCCTTTTGTCGTGCGCCCGTAATATTGGATCCCCACTCGTTACAAAAAGAAGGGTCTGAGTAACTATCGTGCTGCCACGAGTGGATGTTCCCGTTCTGGGGACTTCAATCCCATCCAGTGCGGGGTGGTTCTTCACATACTCTGGTGTGTCCCCGTTTGGTACCATCCACAGGTGTTCACCGGTATTTAGATCGATCGCCGTGACCCTTCCCCATGGCGGCTTTACCAACGGCAGACCCTGAGGGCCTGGGAGCCGCCATCTCGCGTCCACGTAGTTCATGTCAGAGTTTTCTGGGTCTCTGAATAAGCCCCTCACGATAGGATTTGTGATAGACGGGACGTACAGAACTCCACTCTCTACATCAACAGCAGCACCTTCCCAGTTCGCTCCCCCACCCTGGCCAGGTGTCTGGATAAGCCCCTTGGTTCCGTCTTCTGCTTCAGAGAGTGAAGGCGGAGTGAATAGAGGTCCGATCCTGTACTGAGAAGCAATCTCAACAGCCTGGGCTTTGAGTTCAGGGGTGAAGTCGATCAAATCGTCTACCGCGAGACCTTGGAGGTCAAACGGAGCAGGCTTGGTCGGAAACGGCTGAGTGGGTGAGGTGCGCTCGCCGGGGATATCGCTTGAGGGCACCTCTTTTTCAGTAATCGGCCATACCGGCTCTCCGGTGACCCGATCAAAAACGTAGGCAAATGCTTGTTTGGTGACTTGGACTACGGTCTTAAGTGGCCGTCCATCGACCTCTACATCGACCAGAATGGGGGGTGCAGGATTGTCATAGTCCCAAATTCCGTGATGAACCATTTGGTAGTGCCAGATCCTCTCCCCCGTTCGAACATCTAAGCAGACCAGACTCTGGGTGAAAAGGTTGTCACCTAGTCTATGGGCCCCATAGTAATCACCGGTACCCGCCTCGGTTGGTAGGTACACGTAACCGAGTTCGTCGTCCACTGAAAAAGGGGCCCACACACCAGCGTTGCCCGTGTAGCTCCAGGAATCCCCCTCCCAGGTCTCATTCCCGAACTCTCCCGGTTGTGGAATAGTGTGGAATATCCAGAGGCGTTCGCCCGTCCTGGCATCGTAGCCACGGATAAAACCTGGGACGTTCTCCTTACTCACCGGAGCCAAGCCCGTAAGCAGTGCCGCACCGACAACGACGACCCCATTAGAGATGACAGGGGGCGAACTCGATCCGATCGCACCCTCAATCGGATCTACTGGACGGTCGAGTCCTTTCTTCAGATCAACGATGCCTGACTGTCCGAAGGTGGTTACGGGCTTACCTGTCTTAGCATCTAAGGCAACCAGGTGGTATCCGGGGGTAATCAGAAAAATCCGCTCATCCGCTCCATCTTTCCAATATGAAACACCTCGGCCTGAGTTCAGTCGTGGAGCATTTTCCCCGCGCCTTCCTTCATCCAACCGATACATCCACAGTGTCTCACCGGTTGTCGCATCTATAGCTACCACGGCCCTTCTATAACCAGCCGTGGTATAAAGCACGCCGTCAACCATGATCGGCGTCACCCTAGAGTTAAATTCTGGATTGGGACCGAAGTTTCGAGCCTGCCATCGCCAAGCAATTTCAAGCTCTCCAGCATTCTCTCGGTTGATCGCACCAAGTGATGAGTACTTGGTGCTGCCCCCGTCCGCTGAATAGGTCGGCCAATCTCCATTGGTCGCACCAGTTTGCCCAAGCACCGGTACTGTACACGAGAGAGCAGCTATCAAGGTACCAAATTGACGGACCGCGCTTGGGGGCCTAAGGGCTGCGAAACCGGGCCCGCAAAGCTTTGTAGTCAGTTTCATCATAGGGCCAACATGCCCCCCAAAGGGCTGTTCTGCCATCGCTCCTCCCACCGCAAGCTCTGTAGGTCAGATTTCTTAGCGATTGCCTTGAAACCAAGAGAGCCCGTAATCTTTGCATTTCAGAATACGCAGTCAGGAGGAGTAACCATGAGCGCAAGGCGGCCAATCTATCTATGTGCTGCTCTGCTTGCGGTCGGTGCAGTCATGGAACTCAGCGCCCAAGCTCCCTCCACATTCATCGTTGAGAGCCCGACGATGCGAACAGGGGAGATGATGCCCCGTAAGTATTCCCCTGACGGACCGAATCTTTCACCTCCCATAACCTGGAGGGGTTTGCCGGCTGAAACCCGCCAGATAGCCGTAATATGCCAGGATCACGGAGCTGGAAACCCACCCCCGTGGGTGCACTGGATCATCTACAATATCCCCGGGAATGCTACGGGATTGCCGGAGGGAATCCCCTTTGATTCCACTGACCCAATGCCACGGGAAATCACCGGTGCCACACACGGCAACAATGGCTGGGGTCTATCGATGTACCGAGGTCCGGCACCACCCAGAAACAGTGTTCATCATTACCACTTCGCCGTCTTCGCCCTGAATACTGAGCTGGACCTGCCCCCGGGACTCACCCGAAACGAACTCCTAGAAGCGATCGACGGACACGTCATTGGGGAAGGCCACATGATGCCGATTTATGAGCGACAGCCAGCGGACCAGGATACGATACCAAATAACTCGATCCATGGGTCATGGAATGACTAAGAATCCTCAAAAGAAGAACCATCCCCCTGATGGCTCAGAGCAGAAGACCGCTTCCAAGATCACTCGTCGAGATCTTCTTAAGGCCGCGGGGGCTGCAGGCGCTGCCGCGCTGATTCCTACTTCGCTCAAGGGTGCCTCCAGCGTTGCTAGTCCCACCCTAGATGGAGCTATGCGAGGCACTGCGGCCGTGCCCCCCGGGGCACCGCTCATGAATCTTACAGCCAGGGAGACCGAAATACTCGCGGCAATGGTCGACCGCTTGATCCCGTCGGATGAGCTTGGCATTGGAGCACTTGAAGCAGACGCCCTTGGATATATCGACCGCACCCTCAGTGAGCTCGGCCCTGATTCTGTTGAGTCTTATCGCACAGGGCTCGCAGCACTCGATAGATATAGTGAATACACTCGTGGTGCCCGGTTTATCGAGCTCTCGGAGCGAGATCAGGATTCCGCCCTCATCGACGTACAAACCGGGGGAGCTTCCGGTGCCGGAGTGGGCTTTGTTGGCAGTTCAGGTTCGTTTTTCAACATGGTGAAGAGTCACACATGGCAAGGCACATTCGGAGACCCGCACTATGGTGGGAACCGAGAATTCGCGGGCTGGGACCTTATCGATTATCCGGGTGTTCGCATGCGCGTCACAGAGGAAGATCAGGAGCAACTCGAAGCAGAAGAGCTAGAACCGGAACGACGTTCAGCATACGAGTTGGCCATGTTCCGGACCGGGAGGCCCCGATGATCTACACCTCTTTCCCAAGGGGGCGGTGACCGATGCCAAGGCAACTCAGGTCAACCGATGTCGTTATTGTTGGAATGGGCGCAGCCGGAGGCGTAGCTGCGCTACCCTTGGCTGAAGCAGGACTGGATGTGGTGGGTCTCGAGGCGGGTACCTGGCTAGACCAGCGTGACTTTGCACCTGACGAGATCCGCAACAACTACCGTGACTGGCCGATGCTCGTAAAGAAGTGTGAGAACGAACGACCCACATCCCGAGCAACATCCGCAACGAACGCCAACCGCGTAGGCGGACACCCGATGATGAATGCGGTTGGTGGAACCGCAGTCCACTATTGGGCACAAAGTTGGCGCCTCAATCCTTGGGATTTCCAGGTTGTAAGCGAAACTACACGTCGCTACGGGCGGTCCAAGATCCCATCGAATTCAACTGTTGAAGATTGGCCGTTTGGGTATGATGAACTCGAACCCTACTACGACCGGGTCGAACGCGAGATTGGAGTGTCAGGACAAGCAGGCAACGTTGGCGGCCAGATCGATTTGAAGGGGAATAGGTTTGAGGGACCCCGGAAGCGACCCTATCCCATGCCCCCCCTACGTTGGACGGGTTTTCTTGAAACGATGGCTGACGCTGCTCACTCACTCGGGTGGCATCCCTTTCCAGGTCCCGCAGCAATCAACTCCGAGCGTTACGATGGCCGCGCCGGCTGTGCCTACCATGGCTTTTGTGCCAAGGGTGGCTGCCCCGTCAACGCAAAGAATTCACCGCACCTGACTACAATTCCGAAAGCTCTCGACACTGGCAATCTGCGGATCGTGACTCAAGCCCACGTAACAACCCTCGAGATGGACGGTGAGGGTCGGGTAACAGGCGTGAATTATGTAGTTGGAAACGAGGAGTACTTCCAACCAGCCAAGGTCGTATTACTAGCCTGCTACACGTACGAAAACGTGCGGCTGCTTCTGCTCTCCAAGTCGAGTGCTTATCCGGACGGTCTGTCAAATAATCACGGACAAGTCGGACGTCACTATTTCAGCCACCATCAAGGTGCTGCTGTTAGTGCGCTCTTCCCATTTGATCTCAAATCTTGGTATGGACTGCCAGCTCAAGGCGTCGCGATTGATGACTGGGCCGATGACAACTTTGACCACGCAGGGCACGACTTTATCGGAGGTGGCAACCTGTGGGTGATGTCTGACCGACGACCGATCTCAGCGGCGAGTATGAGCACCTACGGTAACGGACGGAACTGGGGCTCCGGATGGAAGCGGTTCATTCGGGAAAATGCTGACCGTTCACACTCGTCTTACATCCAAAAAACGACACTCCCTTACGAAGACAATTACCTCGATCTCGATCCTACTGTCACCGACGAACTTGGCCTCCCGGTGATTCGGATCACCGCTCAATTCAAGCAGAACGAGCGTGCGATAGCCGAATTCACCCAGAATCGTATGGAGGAATGGTACCGGGAAGCGGGCGCTATTGAAGTTACCCGGGGTGGGCTTGGTAACTCGATGGGCATCTCCACACACGCCTACGGAGGTACCCGCATGGGACACGATCCCGAGACGAATGTTGTTAATCCGTGGGGCTTTTCACACGAGTCCCCAAACCTAGGAATCCTTGGTGCCTCGGTGATGGGCACGAGCGGTGCACGGAATCCGACGCTTACGTCACAGGCACTCGCTTGGCGCAGCGCAGCCCACCTCGTCGAGAACTGGGAAGACGTTTCCAGCTAGACTGACTGCCGAATAGAGAACAAAGCAAGGCTTAGAAAAGCAAATGGGTACGGGAACCTTCGCAGCGGTACTGATCGTTGGAGTGATGCTTTTATTGATTATCTCGATTTTTATTCGTGTAAAGAACAAGAACGAGGCTAGAATCCGACGAAAAGTAAGATCGATCCTTATAGAGGAAACGACCGGCGTTTCCGTTAATGAGCGGCTAAAAGCGAAGAGGAAATCAATCTCTCGCGCGCAAGATTTTGATTTCTGTGAACTGCGTTCTGCCAAGAGACTTAATCTGCCCGAGCGTGTGGATGGGTGGCTCGACCTCAGCGGGTTGAGCACGGTAGAGGGATTGGAATTTCCCAAGCATATGGGAGGATGGCTCGACCTAGAGGGCCTGACCACGGCAGAGGGGCTGAAGCTACCTGAGCGGGTGGGCGGAGACCTCGACCTGAAGGGACTCACTACCGCAGAGGGATTGGAATTTCCCGAGTACGTGGGAGGGTGGCTCGATTTACGGGGCCTGACTACGTCGCGGGGACTGAAGCTACCTGAGCGGGTGGGCGGAGACATTTACTTCTGGTCCCTGTCCAAGTCTGAGTACGACCGACTATCCCATGGCCCCGTTCGGATGGACGGCAAAGTCCGCTTCGAGCCGTTAGTCGACGAGGACCGGATGACGATGATTCGGCTCGGGGGGGGGCGGGGGTAGATAGATTCAGGATTCAGGTCATGAAGAACACTCCATCGCCGCGATATTTTTGGGGCCCCTGGAAGACTCTAGTTCCCCCCGAATAGTTCTCCGAAGAAATCCCCTGGATTCCAGGCGGGCCGTGCCGTTTCCTGAGCTATGATGTAGCCAGTCAAGAAGTTCACGCGAGTATGCGCGGCACCTGCTTCAAAATCGAAGCCCTGGTCTACCTCATCAAAGGGTGTGTGATACAGGTTTTGGCGGAACGCCGTATTGATTGCTCCGCCATCTAAATTTGGATCCCCCGTCTCAAAACCGCTCTTGATGAACAGCGATGGAATGCCGCGTCTTACAAAGCTGAAGTGGTCACTCCGGATGAACAGGACCTGTTCGGGTATTGGATCCGGCCCGATCGCTAGTCCGAGATGTTCTGATGCAGCACGGACCGGTGAAGCCAGCGTCGAGTGTTCCGCCCCATATGGCACAATGTCCCGTAGCGGATGAAAGAGGAACGGCATGTCCAAAGAGAAGCTCGCAACCAAGCTCGACCCGGGCATCGTCGGATTCTCGACGAAATAGTCAGAGCCGAGCAACCCCCACTCTTCTGCCGTCGGGATCAAAAACAGAACTGATCGCCGAGGTTTCGTTTCCAGGCTCGCAAACGCCCGAGCGATCTCAAGGACAATCGCTGTCCCCGAAGCATTGTCATGGGCACCATTGTAGATGGCATCCCCGTCTACCTCGACCCCGATCCCAAAGTGATCAACATGGGCTATGTACACGACGTGCTCGTCGCGAAGCACAGGGTCGCTTCCCTCAAGGCGTGCTATAACGTTCCAGCTATCAACCCTGCGGTGACTGCTCGTTGTACCGATCGAGACCCGTGTAGCTAGATCAAATGCCTGTGGTGTGCTTTCTGCTGCTGCGCTGAAAGCTTCTTCAATGGGCTGTGGTGCTCCCGCAAAAAGCGCGCGAGCTGCAGGGTGGTTGAGGGAGGCCGAGCCCAGGATCGCCAGATCACCTCGGTTGGGATTGCCGTCATCGTCGAGCCAAGCAAAGCTCCCGCGTTTTGAGCGCGCTAGATTGACCTCCCATCGGAACCTCGGATCCCCCGGGTAGGTGAAGCTGAGAATACCCACAGCGCCACGAGCTATGGCCTCACTCTGCTTCGTCGCCCCTGAGGAATAGTATGCTCTCTCGTTACTGGGGAATGCTGGAGGTGCCCCAGTAAGATACGCCACGATTTTCCCTTCAACATCAATGTCGGCATAGTCATCATAGCCAAGTCCGGGGGCGCTGACTCCATACCCTACAAAAGCAACAGCGGCCTCGGAGACGCTCACGGTCTCCCTAAGAGGATCAGGGCTCAAGTAGAAATCCGCGCCGTATTCGAGTTCCTCAACACCGGAAGGCGAAGAGATCCGCATGCTGCTCCCTTCTTCGATCACAAGACTCTCACGAAGCGGGACAGGCTGTTGATACGTCCCATCAATACCCGCTGGATCCAAACCAAGGGTACTGAGAGATGTTTCCACATACTGGGCAGCTCCACTGAAACCTCGGGTTCCTGGGGCTCTCCCCTCAAGAGAATCATCCGCGAGCACCCGGATATGATAGTCGATCGCCTCAGGGCGAATCTCGCCCAGAGCCGCCTCGACACTAGATGTGTCGAGCGCTACGGCTTCTGACTGTTCTTGGCTTCCGCAACCAGTGAGGAGGAGAAAAACCGGGATCTGCCACGCTATGGGAATGAATCGGTTCATGAAGACTGCCTCTCCTCTAAGAAAAATGCCGCCTGATTTTTTGAAATCATTCGTTCTTTGTTCTCTGGCCGGACCGGGAACGTTGGTAAATCAGGGTGAAACAACCCCTCAAGATCATTAGGAATCCCACCCAACCCCATATCTGCCCTGAAACTCCCTTGGGATCAGTAGCAAAACCCCAAGCTGTGGTTTCAGCAACCAGAAGACTTCCTAGACATATCAGGATGTAACCCGATCTGGTGGTCCCCTCATACCAAATCCTCTTCACTGCTCAGCAGGGGTCGTAAGTAACAGTCTCACCCCATTCCAACCACTCACCACACTTCTCGTTATCTTTGTAGGTCCCCTTGTCCCTGACCTCACCATTCTCGTGGTAACTTTCAAATAGTCCGTCCTGAACCCCATCCTTATAGGTCGTCTTCTCCCACAACCGACCGTTGTCGAGATATATCTCTAGAGGTCCGTCTATCTCACCATCCTTGTAGGTACCCCTAACCACTAACTGGCCCCCTTCGTAGTAAGTCTCAAAAGGTCCGTCAGGTGGCCCACCACAGCTCACTACTAGCATCAGACCAGCCAGCAGTAGAATCCGGTTCATCTCACTACTCCTTCAGGCTCCTCAACAGGGGTCATAGGTGACTGTCCTACCCTCAAACCACTCACCACACTTCCCCCCGCTCTTGTAGGCACCCTTCTCATATAACTGACCGCTGTCGTAGTACTCCTCAACTGGTCCGTCCTCCACACCATCCTTGTAGGTCCCCTTCCTCCTCAACTGCCCGTTGTCATGGTAACTCTCAAACGGACCGTCCCACTTTCCGTCCCTTAGGGAACCGGTCATTCTTTTCCCCATGTTCTCCCCGAACACAGGACCAGAATAGGGTTGGCCGTCCTCTGGGTTTAGATACAACCCATCGACTCCTCGAAGAGCCCCCATGTCCTTCGGTTCCAGTTCTTGAAGAGTCTCCATATCCCGTGGTTCCCCTCCACCACACCCCACTACCAGAACCACACCGATCAACGATAGAATCCTTTTCATCTCACTCCTCCTTCCGACTTCTCAACAGGGGTCGTAGGTGACCGTCTCACCCTGTTCCAACCACTCACCACACTTCTCGTTGTCCTTGAGAGTCCCCTTCTCCCTCAACTGACCGTTCTCGTGGTACCTCTCAGTCGGTCCGTCCCACTCTCCGTCCTTCATTGTTCCCTTCACCCTCAACTGACCGTTGTCGTAGTACGTCTCGAACGGTCCGTCCATCTCCCCGTCCTTCCAGGTCGATATAGAAAACAACTGACCTTTCTCGTGGTAGAGCTCATACGGTCCATCTCTCTTTCCGTCCTTAAAGATCACTTTAGAACTCAACTGACCATTGTCGTAGTACGTCTCGAACGGTCCATCTCTCTTTCCGTCCTTGTATGTCCCTTTCGATTCTAACTGACCGTTGTCGTGGTAACTCTCCCACAGTCCGTCTTTAATCTCATCTGTCATCGTTCCAACTTCTCAACAGGGGAGGTCGTAGGTAGCCGTCTCACCCTCTTCCAACCACTCACCACACGGTTCCCCGTCCTTGTAGGAACCCTTCCACCCCAACTGACCGTTCTCGTGGTACCTCTCAGTCGGTCCGTTCAACTTTCCGTCCTTAAAAGTCCCCTTCGAATCCAACTGACCGTTCTCGTGGTAGGTCTCAACCAGTCCGTCCAACTCCCAGTCCTTAACAGTCCCCTTCAACTCCAACTGACCGTTGTCGTAGTACTCTTCAACTGGTCCGTCCTCCACACCGTCCTTGTAGGTCAACTTCTGGAATAACTGACCGTTGTCGTAGTACTCCTCCCTCAGTCCGTCCTGAACCCCGTCCTTGTAGGTAGTCTTCACCTCCAACTCACCATTCTCGTGATAACTCTCATATGGTCCGTCCAAATCCACGTTTTTGTAGGTCAACTTCTGGAATAACTGACCGTTGTCGTGGTAACTCTCAAATGGTCCATCCCAACACCCGTCCTTGACAGTCCCCTTCTCAAACACCTGACCGTTGTCGTAGTACGTCTCGAACGGTCCGTCTGGTCCACCCGGACAATGGAACGTTGTCACCTCATACCAAACCCAGAGTGACCCCACCACCAGAACCACACCGATTACTGATAGAACCCGTTTCATACTTCAACTCCTGAAACAATCCACCTT
>Ga0114932_10006037_pt1 | contig 10486 bp, 9 predicted proteins | sample 2SBtaG_2_FD_87286 | JGI IMG/M metagenome (GOLD analysis project Ga0114932, IMG submission 87286) | Deep subsurface microbial communities from Kolumbo volcano to uncover new lineages of life (NeLLi) - 2SBTROV12_ACTIVE470 metaG | ecosystem: Environmental > Aquatic > Marine > Volcanic ... | reverse complement strand
GCCTGAGGTCGCTCGCGAAGTCGTCGCGGTGGGACGCCGCCCTGGGCATCCTGCTCCCGACCTGGGTCCAGCCCGTCCGGGAGGTCGCGTGAGCCGGCTGCTCAGTGCGAGATCCACACCCCGGAGGGGTGGGACGGCGATTCGACGCGTCAGCCTGCGAGCTGCTTGGCGACCAGCCAGAAGAGCTCCTTGTCCGGGAAGGAGCTGCTCATCAGGAAGCGGACGCGCCGGGTGTTCCTGACGATGACGGCGCCGATCTTGAGCAGCCGCAGTCGGATGGTCCCGACCTGAGCACGGGCCATCTTGGTACCGGCGAGCCCGACGCGACGGATGGTGTTCACCAGGGCGTAGGCGAGGGTCGAGAGCATCAAGCGCAGCTGATTCGCCCACCACTTCGTGGAGCTGGTGCGGTCGGCATACATGTCGAGCTGCTGCTCCTTGATGCGGTTCTCCATCTCGCCGCGGGCGCAGTAACGGACCTTGTAGATGTGGGCGGGGTCGCCGGATTCGGAGGTCGCGACGAAGCGAGGGTTGTCCTTGCCGGGGATCACCTGGGCCTTGATGACGATGCGTCGGGTGCGGTCCCAGCTCCCTGCCGCGTAGTCGACTTCTCCGAACAGTTTGGCGTGCCCGCCGCTCTTCTCGGCCTCGGCCCGCGCTTCGACGAACAGAGGCGCAGCCGCGCGTTCGAGGCGCTTGTTGCGGGCGATGCCGATGACGAAGTCGACACTGTTCGCCTCGCACCAGCTCATGATCCAGGTTCGGCAGAAGCCGCTGTCTCCGCGAAGCACGATTCGGACGTCCGGCCACGCCGCACGAAGCCGCGGTACCAGGAACTCGAGCACGTCGACGGTGCCGCGGCAGGCGTCGATGTTCGCCTGGCGCAACAGAGCGAAGAGGGGGAAGTCGCCGCAGAACACGTACAGCGGAAGGAAGCAGTAGCTGCGGTAGTAGCCGTGGAAGAAGCGACCGACCTGCTTGCCGTGCACGAGATCGTCGGTGGCGTCGAAATCGAGGATGAGTTCCTTGGGCGGCGTGTCGTGCGACTCGATGAAGTGCTCGACAAGAACCTCGTGGAACGCCCAGACCATGTCCTGGTCCGCCCGGGCCTCCAAGCGGCTCAACGTCGAGGGACTCGCCAGCTCCGTCGACCGACCGACCGCCGTCTGCAGCGCAGCGTCATGCCGCAGCTCATGGTGGTCGTTGAGGTCCTCGTACCCCAACGCGATCGCAAAGACGCGTTGCAGGAGCATCGACTTCGTCGAGTGGAGGACGCTCCCCGAGCGGCGGGGGTCGACGACCCGTCGAGCGAACCCGTCGACCAGCTTCGTCCGCCTCTCGGCCTGCCGTAGCAGCAGCGCGCCGCCGGCGTCCGAAGTGATGGCTCCGCCATCGAAGCTCGGCTCCACAGAGCGTCGAGCGGACCTTGGAAACCTGCATCCCGACCGGGTACGATTCGTCACGGCGGATCCCTCCGACGGTTGTGACTTAAAGCACTACGATCATAGGGGAATCAGGGTTCGCCGTTTCTACTTGGTGATCGATCCGGGTTAGGTATGTTGGACGAGGGCGACGAGCCAGCGTGCGTGGCCCGCGAGCATTTGGAGCGAGGTGAGCTCCTTCTCGGACTCAGGGGCGAAGTAGCCGGTGCCGCGCTCATGCGATTGTCCGCGAGCCCCCACATGTGTCCATCTGCGGGATACCGGCGGACAGTCCCGGACACCTCATGTAGGCCGCGCCGAGGTCGAGCGCCTCCTCGTCGACCCGAAGGCCGACCAGCCTCGCCGCCCCGGACGGGCGGCGCCCGGGTACCTACAAATCTGCGCGATGGAATGCCGGCTAACTCCAAGCGGCTTGCGACGCCCGCGCTTGCCGCGGGTGTCTCGGAGTGGGGCGCCTGGATGCGCCATGAGGGAGCCGCAGGCGAATCTCATTGCGGCGATGCCCATCGGTTCTCGCCCCAATCCGAGCTTGCGAAAGCCGCCTGTTAGCCGGCGTTCCATCTCTCCATGCGAGGGGCGCGCTGGACGCGCCGCCCGGAGAATTGGCTGGGCCGCGGAGCCTGCTGGATCGGCCCGCGACGTTGGGCCACTGGACCATCCGCTATGCCCGACCATCGAGCGGACGCTGGCGGCTTCAAGCGCCTCCTCGGAGCGGGCCTTCGTCTTGGCCCATTACCCGAACCTCGAGAACGCATCGTGCTTCGTACGCCACTCGCCGCACCAGTCGCGGTCGGGGGAGACACGCGGCCACCCACTGTCGCGGTGCGCGCCCTGCGGCGGAAAGCGATGACAGGCCCCGCCGCCACTAAGGGCGGTGAACCCACCTACCGAGGCTGAGTCCTGCTGGAAGAACTTGCAGTTGCCGCAGGTCTCGCGTCTCTCGTTCTCAGCGCTCATCTCATCTTCCTCAACTCGTCGCCTTGATCTTCTTGAGGTGCGGCCGGAGCGCCTTCTCCAGCCGAATCATCGCGTCGATGGCGGCGTCGGTCACCGCAGGCCACTTCTCCTCGTCTCGCCAGCCGCCCAGGTCGATGCGGTGCCGGATGCGGCAGGCCCGTTTACCCTCCAGACGCTGCCACTCCAGCGGCGCTCCGAACGCTGCCTCGATGGCCGCCTTGTAGGCGTGGAAGCGATCGAACAGGCTGGAGTTCTCATCGCCGTCGCCGCGGTCGATGTACAGCTCGACCTGGGTCCCATGCTGTCGCACTGCGTAGTTGAGGCCGAGGCCGCTGATCCCGCTGCCGGTACCGAGCCAGTTGTAGTGCCCGGGCGACACCGACGAGTGCAGCTTCGTCTTCGCCTTCGCCCGCTCCAGCAGCAGCGTCCAGAACCGGCGCCGGACGATGTGGCGTTCGGACAGCTCGGCCTTCGTCTCGCCCGCAGCCCGGGCCTCGATGCTCGGACCGACAATGCGGGTCAAGAGCGGCGCGGGCTCGGACTCACCGATGCGGACCGCCTCCACCTGGAGGAGGTAGAAGTGCGTCGAGGTGGCCTCATTGAGCCACTGCACCGCCTTTACGTGCTCGGGGCGCGGGCGCGCCACGATCCACACGGCGGCCTTGGCGTCGAGGGCGGCGAGGTAGGTCAGGACCTTGCCGAGGTGGTCGTGGTCCGACTTCTCCAGCTGGTTCTCGATGACGACGGTGTCGCCGTTCGCGTCTTCGCCGACGAGGTCAACGTTGAAGTCGCCCGCTGACTTCTCCCGCTCGACGTTGGCAAGGTCGAAGTCGAGCGCCTCGCTCAGCACGTCGATGTTGTCTTCCAGCCACACCGTGAAGTCGTGGGCCTCGTGCTTCCAGACCTCGCGGAGGGGGACGCGGGTGAGCTTGCCGATGGTCATTCTGCGTCCTCTGCGGATAGGAAGCCTGAGCGCCCATTCGTCGGCCGCAAGGTACCGCCCCGACCAGGACTATACTGACGACTGTGGCCAACTCTCTTCGTCTCGCCGGTGTTCTCCTTTGCATCCTCCTGGCTGGCGCTGAGTGCCCCGAGTACAACACCTGCTTCTATACGGATGGAGACTCCGACGGCTACGTGTCTTGGGTGGGGGAGCATCTGGTTGACTTCCCCCACTACGACCACGAGGGGCAAGCCGTGAATTGCCCTGAGCACACGGCAAAGGGGGGGACCGATGTCCTCGACTGTGATGACGACGACTGGGCGGTGAGTCCCGAACTCCCCGAAGCTTGCGGCGATGGCCTCGACAACGACTGCGACGGTGCGATCGACGACGCCGACCCAGGGGGCTGTGAGTAGGCGTCAGGTGCGGCATCGGCGATGCTCGCACTACCTGGGCTCCTCCAACGCAGTTTCCCCGGCCGGCAACTCGAACATCTCCCCGCCCGCCTCGTCCACGACCGGCAACGACGCCCATTGCGCATCGGGCGGACCGGGGCCAAAGCTGCTCGCCGTGGAGGGAGCCCCCACACCCAACGAACGTCGGGCTGAGAGATGGTCCCCGCAGGCCGACCGTCCTCGCCGCCCAGGACGGGCGGCGCCCGGGTACCCACAAATCTGCGCTGATGGAATGCCGGCTAACTGCAGACGGCTCCCGACGTGCCGCGGAGCGGCATGTCCCGGAGTGCGGCGCCTTGACGTGCCAAAGGGGAGCGCAGCGAATCCTTTGGCATTCCAACCACTTGCGCCTTCGCCGCATGGAGGGCGAAGCGGGAGCCGGCGGTTCTGCGGCGTTTCCGACCCCATGCGAAAGCGCGCCGGACGCGCGCGGAGCCGGGCTGCGCTTTGTGAATGAACACGAGCCGGCGACCCTCGTTCTCCACCCCGACCCTCTCGACGAGCAAAGAGCTCCCACCGCCGACAAGACGTGGGCCGCAGGCTCGCGACGGGGGGCGACGACCGAGGAAACCCCTCCCCGCTCGCGTCGGGCTCCGACGACCCCTCGAAGAGCAGCCTCGCGGGTGCACTGCGAGATCGAGCCCCCACCGCCCATGTGCCCGAAGCGGGTGACGGGATCCCGAGCATCGAGCAGGCGCGCGAACCAAGCCGGTCTTCGGCCCTGTGCTCTGCACCTTTCGTGGGATGATGGTCGAGCTCGAGGAGATGGACATGGGTCGATTCGGTCTCGTGGGAAGCGGCATCGCTCTGGCTCTCGCTGCGAGCAGCATGCTCGGCTGCCCGACCGAGCCGGACCAGCCGGACGAGCTCCCTTCGGTGGAGTACACAGGCTCCGTCGTGGCGGATGGTGCGCCCGTCGAGGGGGTCGTGGCTTATGTCGGCGACCAGTCGGACACGACCGGAGTCGACGGCACGTGGTCCATCAATGCATCGGGCGAGCGCCTGCAGGTGGACGTCGGCCTTCCGAGTCGCGTGGTCAGCTACCTGGACTGCGAGACCGAGCACGACGTGGTCTTCTCGAACCGCGGCTGGGGCTACCGCGCCATCGACATCATCCTGCTCGTCTCGGGCCTCTCCGACCCGGACGCCCTTCGAGGCGCCGTCGCCATAGATACGCCGTGGGGCGTCCAGACGGAGGTCCTCGGGCCCGAGCTCGTGACCGACGACGACGGCGGGGTGGTCACCCTGGAGATCGAGCGGGTCCCTCCCTCGGCGAACATCCTCGTGTTCGTGGGCGAACTCGAGAGCGGCGCGCTGACGCGCCACGCCATCCAGGAGGTCCAGGCGACCTCGGACGAGCCCTTGGAGGTCGAGCTCGCTCTCATGCAGGGCGAGTACCGCGAGTCCACCCTCGACGGCGGGGCCCCTCAGGGTGTCGCGACCCTGTCCCTGCACCAGGAAGTTCGACTGTCGAACGACGCGAGCGCGCTTGTACCGGTCTTCGAAGTGTCCCCGGATGGGAGCCCGTCGGTCGTGCACACCTTGGAGGAGGGGACCGACGCCTTCGAGTTGCACGCGCTGTGGGACTCGAGAAGCGACTGTGGCATGCCGGAGACCACTGTCGTCGTGGATCCGCAAGGTGACTGGCGGCTCCCCTCGCTCCCCGACCCACCTGGGGTGGCCGCCACCTCGGGGACTTGGACGAACGAGCCGGATCTGCAGCTGAGGATCCCGGACGCATCGCGGCAGGTGACCGTGACGACCCGGGCCCTGGGGCAGTTCGGGACCTACGGGCGCACCTGGTACAGCGACATCACCCCAGGGTGCGGTGACGAACTCCGGTGGCCGGTGGAGATGGCCGCGATGGAGGAGGAGTACGGCGGCCGAATCACTATCGAAGCCGAATACGACGACGGCAGCGCGGTCTGCGAGCAGCTCATCACCCTCGACGGGCGTTGATGACGCGAGCGCCGGAGTGGAACGTGCCGCGAGGCCCTGCGGGCCCAGGACGACAAGCCGCACCGAGCCGGCCGCGACCACATGAACGAAGCGCCGGCGCGGGTGGCGACGAGAAGCGCCCACCGAGGAAGCCCCGCCCCACCCACGCCGAGTTCCGACCGCCCCATCGAAGAGCAAACTCCAAGGGCACCGCGCCGGACGCGCGGTGCCGCCATGGATCGAAGAACTGCGCCGGAAATGCCGCTGAACGCAAGACGGCTCCCGACGTGCCGCGGAGCGGCATGTCCCGGAGTGCGGCGCCCGGACGTGCCAAAGGGGAGCGCAGCGAATCCTTTTGCATCACAGGCACTTACGCCTTCGCCGCATGGAGGGCGAAGCGGGAGCCGGCGGTTAGCCGGCGTTCCATCTCTCGATGCGAGGGGCGCGCTGGACGCGCCGCCCGGAGAAACAGCGTGAGCGCCGAGAGTGCGCAGAGGCCTGACCAAGGTGGGGGGAGGACCGAAGCGGCTGTGGAGTCCGAGCGCAGAAACGCCTTGCTGTGGGGCTACCCCTGCGGCCGTTCCAGAGCCTCGTCGGGCTCTCTCCTCTGAGTTCCTCACCGCGCCAGTGTTCCATGGGTGGGCGATGGAAGACCAGAGCGGAGGACCCGACGATCCGCGCGCTTCCTCGACGACCACCCAGTGGGCCCTGAAGCTGCGGTCAGCTTCTTGATTTCAGGCAGCAGCGCTTGTGCTTGCGACCGGATCCGCAGGGGCAGGGTGCGTTTCGCCCGACCTTCGCGCCGGGCCGGACCAACGGCGCGCGGGGCGGACGGACGCCTCCACGGAGGAGCTGGAGGAGCTGCGAGTCTTCGTAGTCGCCGTCGCTCTCCGTGAAGCTGAGGCTCAGGAACGTGCCGTCCCCGATGAGCTCCGCGAGAAACGCCCAGTCGTGGATGTACCGAAGGTCGGCGCCGCTCGCATGCACCGTCTGGCGCCCACCGTGCGACGCGCCGGGCCAGACCGCCATCAGCGCGACGGGGGGATGCAGGTAGGGGACCACGACGCGCAGCTGATCGCACAGCCGGAACGCGATCTCGCGGCGTAGCTCGACGGTGAGTGTGGCGTCGGGGAGGCGCTCCAAGGCCGTGCAGGCCCACCGCACGGCCTCGGGATCCCCGGCGTCCTCCAGGGCCGCGGAGAGACTGTACGCCCCCTCCGCCTCGCGAGGATCAGCCGCCGCCCGGCGCCACGCCTGGACGGCCCCCGCGCGCAGATCGAAGCGCGCTTGGATGTTGCCCAGCCGCCGCCAACCTGCGCCGTCATCGGGTCGCGCCTCGGCCTGGGCCCGGAGGTGCTCGATCGCCTGCGTGGGGCGATTGACTTCGGTGCCGTCGTGGAGCATGACCTGCCCCATCACGACCCGGTCGTCGCCCGGCCCGACGTCGAAGGTCGCCCGCAGCGTCACCCCCATCAGTCTCAGGTGGGCCTCCGGCGTCAGGGCGTACCGATCCTCCGCGTCGCAGCCCTCGCAGACCACCACGCGAGCCAGCAGGAACCCGTCCCAACTCGGGTCCTCGCCGCCATTCTTGGACGCTGCGATCACCTCGCCGGACACGTAGACGCGGTCGATGTCGTGAGTCGATGTGTGCCCGCAGTCGGTGCAGCGGAGCGGCAACCGGAGGGGCTCGTCGCTCAGCGCGGCCATCATGTGGTCGAGGCCCCGCTCGAGGAGCTCCTCGCGCTGCGCCGCCGCGCGCTCCGCATCCTCGCGCAGGGGGGCCGCCAGGTCCTCCGAGCGCCCGCCGAGGCTCGCCAGGAAGACGGCGGTCTCCGCGATCTCGGCTTCGCCGGGCGTCCACGCATCGACAACCCGATCCAGCATGCGCGGATCGCCCAGCTCGCTCACCAAGTCCCACACCTCGTCGGGGTGGGTCTTCATCAACGCGGGCAGGTGCCCTTGGAGGAGGTCCGAAGCCCAGCGCCAGGGACAGTCACGGAGTCGCCAAAGGATCTCGGCGATCTCGGCGTCGTCTGGCCCGCCGAGCCCCTCGATCGCGCGCCTTCGAAGCGCTTCGGCCTCGGCGGGCGAAGGAAGGCACTCCTCTTCCGGGTCGCCCCCCGCGGAGTCGAGGAGCTCGAGTCGATCCGCGGCCCAGTGCGCGACGAAGCGATCCTGGTGCTCGGCGAGCCCCGTCAGCGCCTCCACGGACCAAAGCAGCTCCATGGCCCCGGCGGCGGCTGAGTTCTCTTCGGGGACCGACACCCGACGTTCGGCCGTCGGCGGCGCTCCGCCCCACGGCAAGGTGGTCTGCACTCCCAGCGACATCCGCAATCCCTCCGGCCGCCAGCACCTGCCCACACCGAGTGCTTGCGGCACGCAAGGTTCTCTCACGCCGCGACCGAAGGCCACCCAAGATCGACTCAGAACCCCGGACCGTCCATCCGGTCGACCCGCCGGGACCCCCTCGGCAGGGTGACGTTCATCGTCGCCCGGGCCAAGGCGCGGACTTGGGCGGCGGTGAGGGTTCGGACGCTGCCCGGGGTCAGGGGACCGCGCACCTTCAGCCGCACCGCGGCATCCGGGTCCAGCCCCTGCGAGGCGCCTGCGGATCCCGACCTTGAGGTCGCCCCCCGACACGCGCCGACCGTCGACGGCCGACCTCCATCCGCGAGACACCGCCGAACAGTCCCAGACACCTCGCAAGGCCCCGGAGAGGTCGAGACCCTCATCGACAACCCGAAGGCCGAACATCCTCGCCGCCCCGGACGGGCGGCGCCTGGGCACCCACAAATCTGCGCGATGGAATGCCGGCTAACGGAAAGCGGGATACGACGTGCCCCGAACGGGGCATGTCCCGGAGCGGTGCGCCCACATCGTTTCGCCGGCAAAGGGGAGCCTGCGACCCTTTTGCGAGCGTCTCGTTCGTCCCGCGCCGCGTAGGGCTCGCGTCTCACGCTGGTTAGCCGGCGTTCCATCTCTCGATGCGAGGGGCGCGCTGGACGCGCCGCCCGGAGAACAGGCTGCTCACGTCAAGGCGTCCCGACCAGCCCGCGTCGTCGAGCACACCGCGTAACCAACAACTCGGAGCGCGTGGGGACCCCGAAGGCGCACAGGAGGGGCCATGGCCAAGACCGTTGATGGACAGGGGAGTGGGTCTCGCCGAGGAAACTCGATGAAGTGGTGCCCCGACACCGGTCTGCTGGATGGATCTTCTCGGACCGCGTTCCACCGCCGATTCACTGACAGCAGGCGATGGGGCGGGCGGTGTCGCAGGTAGTCGTTGCGGTGCTGGCACCGTCGTCGAAGATGACCATCCCCCGCAGACCGGAACTGGTGGTCGTCCAGTTAGTGCAGTTGTACGTCCCGTGCTGGCCGATGAAGCGTGCCATCTCCCGGGTGGAGCAAACCGAGGTGCCCGCGTTCGGCCCTGGCGTCGTGACCAGCAGCCCGGATTGATCGAGCCACGCCCCGCTGGCTGGCGGGGTCGTCGTCGACATCGTCCGCTCGTACTCGCTGAGGTGGCACATGTGCGAGCCCACGAACTCCGTGGCGCAGATTGCGTGGGCCCCCGCTCGACCACCGAGGTCGCCGAGGTAGGTCGCGGCGGTGAAGCCTGCGAAAGTCTCCTGGTACGGCGAACTACAGCAGGCCAGCGGCTTGAGGTCGGAGCACTGCATGTTCGTGTTCGTTGGACCCCCCTGCGTAAGTGTCAGGCCTTGAGCCCCTGCGCCGTCGGTCGTCCAGTTGGCGCAGTTCTGGGACGAGTTCGGACCAATCCAGCGACCGATATCGGGGTGAGCAGCGTCCTGCACACCGGTCACTGTGCCCCCGACCAGGCCACAGCCGTACCCAATCCAGGCGCCGCTCGTGGGCACCGAGGTCGCGGATTCGGCGAGCGCGTACTCCGCCACGTGGCAGAAGTGGGAGCCCGAGAACTCCGCATCGCAGGCCAAATGTGCGGCTGCGCGGCCCCCGAGGTCGCCGTCGTAGATCGCCAGCGTGAACCCTGCGAAGGTCGCCGCTGCTTCTCCCCAAGCCTGGCCTCCCGGCCCTTGAGGCCCTGCGTTCCCCTGAGGACCCTGAGGACCGACGGGTCCGGTGATGCCGGCAGGGCCGGTGGGACCCGTGACACCTGTGGGTCCAAGCGCACCCGTCGCACCGGGAGACCCGTCCATCGCGAGGATCTCCCACGCCGCCCCGTCCCAAATGTAGGCGATGCCCAAGCTGGAGTCGTAGTACGCGTCCGCGATCGACGGACCGACGGGCGGGCTGCCATGGGTCCCGAGCCAGGTGATCGAGGTGCCCTGCGAGCCGGGCGCCCCAGTGGGGCCCTGTGGGCCGGGGGAGCCGGATGGTCCGGGGGGACCGGTCGGACCGGTGGGACCCTCGGGGCCGCTGGCGCCCGGCGCTCCTGTCGGCCCCGAAGCCCCCGGAGGCCCTGGCGGCCCGATTGGACCGGTCGCCCCAGTCGGACCCGGTTGTCCCTCGGCCCCCTGGGGGCCGACCGCTCCGGGGGGGCCTTCCGGACCACGATCACCCGACGGCCCGGAGAGGTCGACCTCGCCCGTCGCGCATGCGGCCAGAATCACGGTGAAGGCGATGGGGAAGCGGAACACCTCAGTACTCTAGTCATCTGGACCAGAGAAATGCGGTGAAATCTGGACCGTGCGATCCTTCGACTTCATTCGGAGGTCACGTGGCGGGAACGAGCAGACGGGGACGCCCCAGGGTCGAGGTCCACCTTGTCG